>Ga0208793_1000949_pt1 | contig 17923 bp, 28 predicted proteins | sample 17_taG_FD_184092 | JGI IMG/M metagenome (GOLD analysis project Ga0208793, IMG submission 184092) | Marine viral communities from the Subarctic Pacific Ocean - 17_ETSP_OMZ_AT15314 metaG (SPAdes) (version 2) | ecosystem: Environmental > Aquatic > Marine > Oceanic | place: Pacific Ocean | collected...
TGCAAAACATTCATGTTCTGTAAATTCATAGGATCTAGATTTTTCATGCGTTGTTGAATTAAAAAATCTCTACCTCTACCTTTCTTGGCATAGTTAAGAGTTTGCATTAATTCTTCCAACTGCATTTTTTATCCCACTCGTATGATTCGAGATTTTAAAGGTTTTTTGAAATTATAACCGAAAACACTCTCGCTTCCACTAAAACTTGCAGCCGAACTTGCCATGGTTAATGCAAGTGCATCTGCTTTGTCCGGAGATTTTATGCCACGCTTTCGCATTTCATCTTTTGATTCTATTTTTACTTTTCCGCTAGAAGTATATTTGTATTGTGGTGATGCAAGTTCGGATGCTAATTCATCATCCTCTGGTAAACGACAATCTCTTTGGGCCAACCAGTCTTTAACTGCAAACCAAAGTTCCGCACGAAGGTTCAAATAATTTTTTTTGGTACTCGGTGCCTCTGCAACATTTACGCCACGCACGGGAAGGTTTTGCTCACGCAACCTATCAACCACCCCGGATCCTAAACCAATCACATCAACCAATATTTCTTGTGGGCGTTCCATCACAGTAGCATCATCGTAACGATTTTTTACCGCTCCGCACAATTGCATTAAATCCATGGACGGAAAAGTAATAATTTCAAAAACAGTATTTCCCTGGCGTACGCACAGAGCAGAATTATCACCACCAAATCTTGCAACATCTAATCCCCATAAAATAGGTTCAGATGCGGTAAGGGCCACATCTCTGCCCATGGCTGTGCGAACAAGTTCCATAGGTATGACAGTATCATCGTCTGCGGACGGAAACTCGCCCATAACTTCGACCCTGGCAACAGTAGAATCTTCGCCATATTGTTCGATCATGCGTTGAAAGAGTTCTTTGTCCGTACCCTCGACCGTGCGTGAGTCTATTTGTTCGGTTTTCCAGAACTTGCGTTTAGAGTGAAAGGAATCGTAGAAAGGTCCTGAGTTCCTGCGTGGATTAGAGAAAGTAAACCAGTAACGATTTTTCGTGGGTTCGGAAAAGAATCCTTCCGATACGGAATATATCGGTGCTGGTATACCGGAAGCCTCGTCCATGATTAAGCAAACTCCGTATGATGAGTGAATACCAGCGAACGCATCCGGGTTTTCTTCGCTCCATAGCTGTGCTTGTGCGTAATAGTAACCAGTATCGATCTTGAGATCGTCTACTAGAGCAGTTTCAAACCATTGTGCTGGTTTTATTGCGGTAGCAGTCTTGTTAAACCAATGAGAGTTGATAGATAGTGTTAGCCATTTACCTAATTCCGCCCATGTTCTAGTTCTAAGCTGTTGTTCTGTGTTAGCTGTAACAATAATGGTTGCTCCTAACCTGGTAGAAAGCATCCATAAAATAATCCAGGAGACTAATGCAGACTTTCCAATACCCCGGCCTGAACCAACCGCCAATCTAAACATCTCTGGTAGATCAATGGTTTCGTTTTTTCTAATATGGTTTCCAATATCTCGCAAAATTTTTTCCTGCCACTTACGAGGACCAGTAAAATGTTCGAGGGGGGTATCCTTTTCGCCCCAGGGGAAGACGAATTTAACAAAGTTTAATGGATCATCTTTGATGTTAAGTGACCAAACTGCGGTCATTAATTCTCTTTCTTGTTTGATTGGATATTTCATATTTCAAAAAAATTAAAAAATTTTAGTTCAACAGTTATACATATATACGCCCCCCCCACGCACAAAAGGGGGGGGTCAAATCGTTAATCCTCTATTTATTACACAAACGGACGCATGTGCGAACGGACGGGGCCCTGGTCCTCTCAGAGTCATTAGGGAGAAAGGGGAACCCACTAAGAGGAGGCCCCGTCCGAGTTGTCTATATATTCGTCCTGGTCGTCTTGGGCGTTCGTACGAGCGTTTGCTTCCGTGCGTTCCCGTGCGTCCTGGAGGTTGAGTTGTTCCCCTGGTTCGTCCGGGCGTACGTCCAGGATCCTGGAGTTTGCGTTGGATAAGATCCCGGCCAGGTCCAGGTTGTGGTTTACTTGCTGAATGTCATTCCAGTTCTTGGGGTCCCGGTTCTTAAGGAAAAATATAGCGGAAGTTTCTTTCCCCTCCATGGCGTTCTGAAACACTTTATTGGCCACCAATTGAACCGCCTTGTATCTTCCTTTTTTTATAGCTGTGTCAAATTTATCATTGGATCTTTTTTCCCTGGCTATCGTGCTAAGACTACATCCCAACAATACCGCAATTTGAGACTCAGAAAGTCCATCACCGGACCAGGCGGTTATTTGTTTGTAATCCTCAGACGTCAACTTATCCAATTTCTTTTTTCTGCCTCTTTTAACTGGTTCATTCATAGGGTTAATTGTAATTCTAAATTTAGGCCTGGAAATTATTTTAATGACATATTTGACATTATTTTAAGAAATCGATTAGAATATACACATACCCGGGAACTACCGGGCATTTCGGGGAGATACCCCAAGGAGATAGAAAGAATGAAAGATAAAATAGAAGTACTAAACCGCAAAGGAATCCAGGAATGCTACGACATGAAACCAAGGATATTTAATACCTGGTTAATTGACGAACTCGGCATACCTGGAACCAGGGCACAGAAACTTGGCCAAGCAATTGATCAATTACACAGTGCTATTGCCTTGATGGATCCGGATTATCAAAAGCGGATCCTTGGCATTCCATTGGCCGACTTATTAAATAAGTTTGGCGACCTGGAAGACTTAAGGCGAGATTTTAAACAGACTTTGAATACTCATGTTAATGAAGACAGAGTTTTATTTTCAACTAAGGGGTAAATAATGATAAACGCAAAACAACAACCAAAATGTGCTGACCTGGTGGAAAGCAAGTACAACGAAACCGAGGCCGATTATAAAAAGGCCCGGAAGTTCTTCGAGGAATACCAGGACGCAACCGAGGGCCAAAAAATTGCCCTGGAAGTTATAGACAAGAACCGGGGCGATTATTTCCACGAGTACGAAGATCTATTCGACTATGTAAACCAAACCGCCTTATCCTGGGACTATGTCGAGAGCGAGGGCAGAGAGGCCGGATATTATCGATTGCAGTTATCCTGGGGCGGACCATCTGACGAGTTCCGCATTTATGTCGACCAAGATAAAGAAATTGATATTATCGAGTATTGGTATATGGACTGGTTCGATTCGGCTCATTACCTGGTTGCCAAATATTCTGATTGTTGGCACATCTGCGACCAGTTCCTAGAATGTGAGAGGTGGTCTTGATGAAAGTCTTAATAGCTTGTGAAACTAGCGGAACAGTTAGAAATGCTTTCCTGGATCGTGGCCATGATGCCTGGTCTTGTGATGTCTTACCATCTGACGATTTAACCAACAGGCATATTCAAGATGATGTCCTGGAAGTTCTTAAGATGGAATCCTGGGACATGTTAATGGTGGCTCATCCACCTTGTACCAGGTTATGCAATAGCGGTGTCCGGTGGCTACACAAGGCCCCACCAGGTAAAACATTAGCCGAGATGTGGGAACAGTTAGACCAGGGTGCAGAATTGTTTTCTAAACTTTGGAACGCTGACGTTCCCAGGGTGGCCATTGAAAACCCGGTTATGCACAAATACGCCAAGGCCAGGATTAAAAACTTTGAGCCATTTACCCAAAGCGTCCAACCTTACGAATTTGCAGAGAGCATAGACGCTGAGGACAACATAAGTAAAAGGACCTGTTTATGGTTGCGGAACTTACCGCCATTAATCAAGACCGGAACTCTAACCAGGGAAACCGCCAGGCATGACATACATAATGCGTCACCTGGTAAGGATCGCTGGAAAGTTAGATCCAAATTTCACAAAGGCATTGCCGAAGCAATGGCCGACCAATGGGGGAAATAAAAATGTACGAAGTAATAATTGAAGATGCAATCCTGGGGCCGGTCGTTGTGATGCGGTCCCCTAACCTGGGGCAATGCCTGGACAAACAAAAAAGATTGATCCAGGACGGACATTTAGATTGTTTTATAGCAAGGGGGAAAAAATGACATTTACAGATGCAGTAAATAAATATAACTGCCATGCCCGGGATGTCCTGGGATTGGTTGGCGAATTAGATATCCCTTGTCCGGATATGTCAAAAAAGATTGAGTTCCCACTTGATCCGGGCCGGGTGTATTGGATGCTAAAAGATAGCCAAGACAAAAAAATAGGCTTAGTAGATTCTAAAAGGGGCCGAGTATTATGAAACAAGAAGAAACAACCCGTATTAATTATCGAGGGATACCCGTTGATATAACTATCACCTGGGATTATTTTCGTTCAGCAGGTTTTGACCATATAGAAGTTCAAACCCTGGACAATCACCCGATCCCACTAACCCCCACCGGGTACCGGTCGCATTTTTGCAACTTCCCGGAAAACTTCACCATGGACCAGGCCATAACCTGGTTTTATGAACAGAACGGGGAAAAGGATCCCAACAACCTGGAAGATGATTTGTTTTCTAGCGTCTCACATGAGCCACACGCAACGGAAAGCATTAAACAGGATGCAACCCCCCAGGATATAAAATCTTTTAACTCTGAGCCTCTGACGAAACCAGGGGCGAAGGCAAACCAACCATCATTATTTTAATAAGGAGAAAAATATAATGAACGAACAACTAAACGAAATAATCCAGGAACTAGCGGACCTAAGTTATACCGCCCTGGATCTCAAGGAAGATATCACCACGGGCCAACCATCTATCCAAACCGCCCTGGAAAAGATAAACAAGATCCACCAGGTCTTAATATTTAACCAGGATAAACTCATTGAATTAACCAAGGGGGAAGTATGAAGTATGAAGTAAAAGTAAAAGTAATTGAAACTCACTATTTAACCATTGATGCTGATAGTAAAGAAGATGCAGAAAAACAAGCCGGAACTTACGGAACTGATTCTGCTGATGCACACACTACAGATGTTGAAATAATATCAACAGTAGAGGCAGAAAAATGACACAGCACAAAGAAATGATCGAAGAGGCCAGGCAATTGCTCAACAGCGAACGGGAGAACACCCCAAGCATGACGCACGATTTCGCGGACCCGGAGGAATCCTGGTTATTAACGCACCCGTGCGGAAAGGTAATTAAAACTTTTAAGGATAAACGCAAGAAAGATATTGTTATCCAGGAATCATTCAATGATTGAGATCCTGGGCCACATCTTTGGTATTGGTTTTCTCATATGGCTAACCGCTTTTATCATTCTTTACGCGGTAGCCAAACACTACGAAGACAGATAATCAATACCCGGGGCGAATGTTTAGGGTTTTTCTCCAATCCCCTTGTACGCACTTCGCCCCACCTTTAATATTTAACTATGCAACGCACGAACGATAAATTCCCACGCACGAACGCAGAACCCCAACACCCCATATGCACGAACGGATATGACGAATACCCGATTGATCCGGCCATCCTACAACAGGCCGAGAACTATACTTTCAGCGATCCCCTTGCTCTGCCAATTCCTCGACCATCACGACGCCCAGGCCCACGAGCAACAGATGTTTCCGCACGCCCGGTTTTGCTTGCTTAACGATCCTGCGTTCGCCCTCGACCGCAATCCATAGAATACCGGCCTCGACCAACTCATCCACGCAACGCCCGACTGTACGTCTATTCAAACCGGTCATCTTCCCATAATAAACATAAGCATCATGCGAGGAACAGGACAAAATTCTGTGCCTTTCACAGATCGCCCATAAAACGAGCTTGGTTGCCGGACGCAGGGATGTATCTCCGGCACGGGAACGAAACCACTTCCACACGCACGATTTCAGTTTCGAATAACTCTTATACTTACTCAGCACGGACGCACGCACGCATCCGGACTCACTCTCTTTCTGCGGTATGGAATTTTCGATCCACCAGAACTGATCGTTCATTCATACACTCGCTGAAATGAGGAAACCCCCAAAGGGGTTTTCTCTATTTGTTTTGTTTGGGATATATGGTACATCTAGTACCTATGAAGGGTACTACTAGTGCCATAGTATGGTACTACTAGTGCCATTAAATGAGAAGATTGTGCAACCAGGCATGGAGAAATTGCCCCTCTTAGGGGGGTAGATTTGGGGCAATTCTCTTTAGTTTTTAAGGAGAGTAGTATCCCGATTGCACAATCAAAGTTTAACATTATTACTTATGATTCCCGAAGGCTAATTGATGAATAATATTCTCAATGGATTTAAGGTTCCGCTTATCTTCCATCGTTGGCTTGGCCTTGTTGATGATTGGTTTACCATGTTCCGCCAAGGCGTTGATGATTAGCTGAACTTCTTTATCACTTGCTTGAATTTTTACTAGCATTTTTATTTTCCTTTTTCTTTTTTTTGTTAAATATTCGATCCCAGTTATCTCGATATTCTTGCGAGTAAGTTCCAGGTCTTGGCTTATCTCCCTTACCTGCCATGACTTAAACCCTGGTTATCATCTTTGGGTGGATAGGCATTGGCCACCGCACCGCATTCATTACACTCAAAGGTAATCTTGAGATTAAAACAGTCGTTGTAATAACTGATATCTGTTTCTTTCACTACAACCATATTGGCATTGCAATTAAAACATTTCATTTTGTACTTCCTGGTAATTGTTCTTTATCAAACCATCCACATGGGTAATTAATCATATTTTCCTCTCTTTTTTAAAAAACCGAGGCTCTGAGAGGCCCGTGGTGAGCTTTTCTTTGCCTGGTCCATGGTTTACCCTTAACGAAGTTATCACGTTTCCGGGCATTTTTAATTCCTTACTCATATTAAAAATCAAAGTTAATGTTTTGTTTTTCATAGACTTCCAGGACTGCCTCACGCCTAATCAATGTCATGGCATTGGTATCCATCTCGCTAGAGTTAGCCTTGACCACCTGAAAATTTACAACTCTGGTTCTATCAAATTCTAATCCCTCATCAGCACAAATATTTTCCGCAGTCTTTTCATCTGCCAAAGAAATTGTGGCAGCCATCCTCATTCCGTCCACGATAGCGGCGGAGCCTCTTATCGAACTTCTGCTATCCCAACTTGATTCTTGGGCCTGGAGTCCGGCTTTACTCATATGATGAATAGATAAAACGGAACACTCAAACTTAGATGCAATGGAAGAACAGAACTGACAATACAATTGAGCAGCTTCCTGGCTTGTTGTGATGGGTGCTGCAACAAAAGATTGTATTGGATCTATGACCACCAAAGATAAATCTGGAATCGTTGAGATCTCATTGATTAACTCATGGGCCTCGGGTGTTAGATCTAATCCCCTGGCATCATCTTTTAATAATATTAATGGTTTAGGGGCATCCGGAACTGTATAGGCAAAAACGTCATACTCCGCATCAAATCTTTTATCGCCTTTATCTAACGCTTTGGTCCGTCTAAAGACTTCGCTTCTATCATCCTCGGCCATCAGCATGAGGACATTACCAGCATTTTTAATTGGTTTATTTAACCAGGTGCCTTGCCCTTGTGATACTTTGATTGCTAGATCCAGGGCCAACATACTTTTACCAACACCACCGACCGCCGCCAATAGACCAGGTTTAGATTTTTCTAACAATCCTTCAACCAACCAGGAACGAGGCGGTGGATCACCTTTTAATTGTTTAATTGAGAAACTTCTAATGCCTAGACCTTGATCGCTTATCTCTAACTTAACTGCATCCAGGCCTTGCTTGATAGCCAAGTCATTGAAATCACCCTCAATGGATGGGATTCTAACCAAACAATTATAATATCTGGTGGCTATCTCTTCCGCTTTCTTGCGACCAATATCAGTTTTATCATTATCAAAGGCTAAATAGATCCTGGCGTCCGTCTTTTTTCGTATGTTTTCTACCGCATCATTACCAAAGTTAGCAGAAAAAACACAAGCTACGGGTATTTGTGTTGCATCCCATACGCTTACACCTGTAGCCATGCCCTCAACAACAACCAAGGATTGAACCTTATCCAAAGAATTAAAATCAGTACCAATCAAAAAGATATTACCCTTTACTTGTCCGGCAGATACGAACCTTTTAGATCCATCTTCCTGGATAAATTGCAGAGATCTAATCTCACCATCTACATTGTAGATAGGCACGACCAAAGATTTATTGTGCAGTTTTAAAGAATAACTTTTGATTTGTTTAGCTTCCAGGTAAGGATGCTTGATAACTTCTGAGTAAGTTTGAAAACGATTCTGACAATCTTTGGCGACTTCCTCATATCTTTGTAGCTTTTGTTTCTTGGCCTCTTCCTGGGCCTGTTGCATCTTTAGCTGTAGATCTTGTCTTTCATTTGGAGTAAGTGTATTGATCTGGACAGAACTCCATTTGTATTCCGACCCCGTTCTCCAATTTCCGTAAGTTGCGAATATGTGATTATGAACAACATTAATGACATACCAACCCGATTTTTCATTACCTTTATCCGGCCTCACTCCCGGAGTTGCTTGTACTGGGATCCTTACTAGATCCCCACTTGTATTTAAGAAGCCAACATTTAATCCTATTGTCTGCATTTCTGCAATAAGATCAGCTTCATTGCCTCTATTTTTTTCTAAATAACTCTTATCTTTATTCAGTCCGTGTCTTATCTTGTATTTTGTAAGATCCATCTACCCCGTTCCTTGCCCTTTCGTTGGCGTGTTTTAAATATTCCCTGGTATAACTCTCAAAAAAGTTGATCCTATCGTCCTCACTCCAATCACGAAACGCCCAGCTTTTATTTTTAACAGAAAATTCCTTATATCTTTCTTTCAGTTTAGATTTAGCATGAAGAACACCGGCTCTAGATACTTGTGCCACCTTGGGCGATCTATTACCTTTCTTAATTTCTTCTTGATGTTCCATGCTACAGGCTCCAAACCATTTACCATCAACCTCGACCAGAAGAGGCCCTACCGGATCGCCACAGCAACCGCATAGTGAGGGCCTATCTGATTCTAAAAAGTTAAAATGGGATGTTTTCTTCCGCTTCGCTGTTGGAAACAGGCTCATCTTTTTTAACTTCAGTAGTCGTTGACTTAGGTGCAAACCACCCTTTGCCTTTCATATCATCAATAGCAATGTAGCCTTTTGCATCTTTGATAGCATTTGCTCTTACTCTTACGCCAACCAAATCAGCACTTTCATCTGGAAAACCATCAGGAAATCCGCCGGCAATAGACATTGCGTGCAATGATGATAGGCCAAGATTAATAGCATCTTCACTTGTATCATGGTCTGTTGTAAAAGCATGACCAATCATAAAGTTTGGTTTATCAACAACCCTAAATAAAAGCTTTAAAGCTTCCCATCCATTCTTGCCTAGAATTGTCTCTTCCTTAACACATTCAAAATCATATGTGCCTGGTTCGAGTTCTTCTAAGATACTTCTTTCGGCTTGAGCCTTTTTCATACTTAAATCCATATTAATACTCCTTATCCTGGATCGTAGCTGTGATAGTCCGAGATATATTCCACGAACTCTTCACAGTCTTGGTTAATACAAATAAGTTGATGTAAGCCATCGAGAGGCAAATCGTTGTTATCTGGATCCATGCTATCAATCAAAGGATTTAATAACTTTTGGATCTTAGTCATAACACGTTTTGTTCTTTCGACTTCCCCCAACTTACTCACCTTTATCTTCCCCCAACATAGCCTTTCTAATTTCCGGCCATGAGAATGGAAGAACATCCGGTAATGCGTACCTATTTTTTGCAAGATAGGCAGGTTTCTCACGACAGTAAGCAACCACATCTCCGGCCACCGCTTTTGTTGTCATTGTTCCACCTTTCCCCTGGACCTTAACAGTACCAAGTTTATAGTTTGCAAAGAAACAACAATCGCTGTGTTCTAAAATTAAATCTGCGGCCTTGCGGTGCAGTTTTAACTCATGTCTATCAAAAGCCTCTATCTCTGGAGACTCAAATCTTTTAATCTGATTATGTGCAATCTGCAAAATAATCATACCTTTATCTTCACGCAAGACATTTAAAAGATCTATGTATTGACGCCAATATCTCAACACCTCTACATAACCTTTACCATATCCAGGTTGTTCAATTGATTTCCAACCATTATCTTGACAGGCTTTATCCCATATCAATGGCTCCAACCAGTCTAACGAATCAATAACCACAGTTTTAAATTCGTGGTCTTCATCAATTAGATCTTGTAGATAACCCATGACTTGCTCAAAAGATTTACACAACGGAAATTGTTGTGCATCAATTGTACCCATACCATCTTCTGTTAATACAAAAATTGGATTTGGCATCTGTGAACCAAAGTAAGTTTTACCTACTCCGGCCCCACCATAGGCAACAATCCTGGGTGCTTTCTTTTTAGACTTAGTTCTTATATCAGCTAGACTCATTTTGCCACCTCAACTTTAGTATCATCACCCTCAACAGCTTCTTTTAAAGCGTTGCTGTAGTGCCTTCCAAGTATCTCTAACTTCTCCACTTCAAAGTTAGCGTTGGCAATGACCTCTTGTCTTTGTTGGTTCACAAGGGTCACTTTGTTGTATAGAATCTTGTTCTCTTCAGACAAGTCTTCTACTTTGTACTCTTTACCATCTTCATTAAAAGTAAAGGTAGGTTCTTTATTTTCATCAGACATTATTTTTCTCCCGTATTAAGTTTAAAAGTTTCACAAAGACTGCGTCCATTACAGAATTTGCAGTGATCCCCAAATACATATTTAGGGTTTTCATCCATACAAGCATCCGCCCGTGGTTTCAGAAAATCGAATCCCCAGTTAGCAAGATTTTCTCCGGTGGTTTCCCATGTCTTGACCGCCCGTTCTTTCTTTACTCCCCTAGGTTGAACTATCGTTAGTTCCATAATTGTTTCAGCATTGCCATACCTGGTTAATGCACCCAGGCCATAGATCATTAGCTGTTTGTTATATTCCGGTGAGACCTGCCATCTACCAGACTTTAAATCTATTACACATATGCGACCCTCTGAAAGTATGATTGCATCAGCAGTACCCCATATGTTTTCGCTTATCTCTTCCATTGATACTTGCTCTTCAATAAGCAACTTACCATTAAGTTCTTTTGTTCTTGCCTCTACATAATCTGTATAGATCTTTGCACAATCAATCATTTCTTGATCTATCTCTATCTCAAAATCTTCAACCATCTCAACCTTGCCGAGCCAATAATCTTCTAAAGATATATCACCATCTAAATGACCTTTCATTAAGATCTCAGACATTTGGTGTACCAAGGTACCAGTCACAGCAGGGATGCTTGTAGTGTACGGAACTTGTGATGCAAGTTTAGGCATACCAGGACAGACAGTCCACTTGTCTGAAGCCGAGGGGGACAGTAGTGCGTGTTTACTAGGCATTGTTGGAAATGTAAGATTCCTTTTCTATTCTTTTTACATCATCAAGATCATACAAAATAGTTCCTGTTATCTTCCAATAACCAGGCCCCATTCCTTTTGATCTTTTATTATCTATTGTTTTTTTGCTAACGCCCCATCGTCTGGATAGTTCGTCAGCGTCTATAGTGTTAGTGATGTCAAATTCTTTTAGATCTTTAATTTCCATAAATTTCCCTTTTCTCAGATTTCACCTATAATACCTCAATATTACTAATAATGGTAATATTTATTAAAAAATAAGGAGTATTTATGTCGATAGACAAAGCTACGCCACAGGATTGGGACCAAGCAAAAGATCGTTTGGCTTCCAACAACCAGGTAGGTGGAGATCACTATAATAAGGGGACCAATATAGAACCGATAGATTACATTATCGCTAATAATATTGGTTGGTGTTTAGGGAATGTAATCAAGCTTGTGACCAGAGATAAACATGATAAGGTTGAAGATCTCTTTAAGGCCAAGCATTACATAGATCTGGAACTTGAAAAAGTTTTTGGGTTAGATAGTGATGGTAATAAGATACCAGAGGAGTTATTGAAAAAATCCTTATAGGAGTAATAATGAACTTATCTGATTTTGATGATCCGGTAATGAATGAGAGAAACAACAATACCCCTGTTTATATAAACAGATACATTGCACGTTCTTTGATTGATATAGCTGGATTAGAAAATAAAGATCCTCAAGCATTAGCGGAGTATTTCCTGCAAGTAGGAATAAACTCCGTTAAGCATTACAAGGATCAAGAAGTTGTATTTGATATTGAAAGTCTTTAACTAAGGTCTTCCAATATATCTTTGATGTTTTTAACAGCATCATTGTTCTTCATGTGTTCATCAACGATGGTTAGTTGAACTTGGTCTAAAGGTTTAGAAAAGACCACATTTCTGTGGGTGATAGAAACAAAAGCAAATATATCTATCTCATTATTTTTATATTTTCTATCGGCAACTTTTTGACCCTTACGCATATCAAACCGCCAATTGCCTCTGCGTTCCTCTATTTGTGATTGGGTTTTGACCTGGCACTTATACAGCTTTAGATTGTGTTCAAAGATGATGTCTGCGGATGCGTTGTGTGGAACGATGGTTACTGTGTCAGAAACTTGAGAAAGGATTGCTGCTGTGAGATATTCACCAAAACGACCAACTCGTTCCGTTGCTAGGGGCATTTTATTCTTTTTCTACTTTTTTTCTTTTAAGACGCTCTGGTATTTCTGATCTTGCTTCATATTCCGCAAATTCATCAGCTAATAAATTTATTCTTTCTATAGATTCTTGCTCTAGTCTTGCCATCTCTTCTTTATCATCTCTTAACTCAGCCTCTCTTATTCTTTTACGATAATAATTTTGAGCATCTTCTATATCTTTCTTTTTAAAAAATAAATTTGTACTCCTGCTTTGCTCTGGATCTATGGGATAAATATTTTGACCAACTAGTCTGTACCATGCTTGTGGTTTTGTAATAGTTGGATCACCATAATAATTTGGTTTTTTTGTGACTGCTTCATACATTTTTCCGGCAAACCCAATATCAGTGAGCCATGTTGGGGCGGAGGTTCTCCAAGCATAATTTAAAATGTCTTCAAATTGTTCTGATGGTGGAGCACCCGTTTCTACTATTTCTCTGTTTGTAAAAGGATCTCTATTAGTAGTAACTGCTGCGGCAATGTTAAGACCTGGACCACTTAACAAACCTATGACATCATCACCTGCTTCAGCATATTCTCCGGCGGCCATTTTATTAGCAACACCAGTATAAAAACCCCATGGCATCATGTAAGAATAATCATAAAACTGCCATCTGCCCTCATCATCTTTGTATGGTAAAGCCAAAGCACTGCCACCATCTCTTAAATAGTTAGGCAATGTTTCTCTTAAATTATCAATATCCTCATTAGTAAGATCTTCGTTTTGTTTTTTCCAAGCTGCTGCTGCGACATATGGAACAGCAAAATATTTAAGATATCTTTCTGGGTGTCGAATAAAAGTGTCTAACAGAAACGGAGCTACTTTATATTGAAAGGTTATAAACGATGCACCAAATGGACTCTGCCTAACCTTTCTTAATGTTGGTGGAACTAAAGAGTAATCAAACAAAGTTTTTTGAGCATTGTAAACAGCAGTTTCAGCATTTTTACCTGCCTTCATATCATCAATAATCTTTATTAGTTTGCCAAATGTTTCTATAAACCCATAACTATCACCAGCAAAATTTAAAATCCATGATGTCATTCTTTTACCATGAGCAATGTCTATCCAGTTTTTTGATTGTTGAGATTTAACAATTTGATATAACCTATTTATTTGCACCATTTCCTGTCTACTAAATGTAGTAGATGCAATACCTTTTGCTTGTGCTTCTTTGTAATACTTTCCCTTGGTAATAATTTCTTTTATTGCTTGTGCCATTCTTAGCGGCATCCTTGTAGTTGAAACGCCTGATAAGTTTAAAAGAACTAAATTTGATACAAAGTTTCTTACAACTGATGGCGGATTTAAAGGAACTTTTAATGTTTTCCAAACTTTTGTGGCTTCTGTACCGAACTTAACCATTTGGTTTGCAATTTCACCTGCCTGTTGATAAGAACCATTTATATCATCATAAATTTCTCTTCTAACATATGCTCCTTGCAAATCCCCATATTTTTTTTGGTTTGGAATTTGCACCCATTTTTTAGCATCAACCTTTGCAATCTTTGGCTCTGCGTCTGCTATTGCTTTTTTTAAATCATTAACTATTGCAGTATCTTTACCATTTTTATCTAGTCTAAGGCCGCTTACTATTTCGTCTTGTATTCTATTTAATTCTTCTTTTGCATGAAATATTCCTATTTTATTTCCCCTAAAAGGAACAAGAGTATCTTGCAATGCCCAGTTTGGATTTTTTGCTATTTCTTTAAAAAAACCTAACTTTACAACATCACTTAAAGGGTCTTCCATAGCTTTTGCACCTAACAAACCAACATCTTCTATTTCGCCTAAAAACTCTCTGGTTGCAGCATCTAAATCTTTTCTTTCTTTGAGATAACCCATTGGAGATGATCTCTTATTGAAGTATTTTAAAAATAATCTTGGAAGATATGTTCCATAATTTTCTTCCATGGTTTGCTTTGAAATTAAACCATTTGCATCTAACACATCAGAAACAGCATCTATACCTTTTCTCAAATCAAGAGCATCAACTTTTAAATTTTCTGGCACATCGTCAATAGTTCTAAGGCCAACCAAATATTCATATACAGGTTTATTTTGTTCTGGAGATAGTTTATTAAAAGATTTAAAAACACTTTGAGTTAAATCTCTAACTGATTCTAGCTTACCCATAAACAAACCTCTGATACCAAGATATGATGGTTGGTCTGGAAGATCTCCAAGTGCGGTAAGTTTAGATCCTTTGGCTTGAATTTTGTTTAATACTGTAGTGGCTAATTTTTTGTATGCGTTGCCAATATAAGGAACTTTGCCAACAATCCCAAAGTCTTCATCTACCACTACATTGATTGGTTTTATTGGCTCAACTATTTCTCCTACCTTTGCTGCAATCGGAGACTCTATAACCTCTCCGGTTACTGTTCGTGGTGTTATAGGCATAGGCAATTCTGGTTGCTCTGCTTGAATAATTGGCTTAACTTCTGGCACAACCTCTGGCAAAAGTTCTAGTTCTTTTTGTGGTGCTGGTAATGCTAGTGGATCTGTTTTTTTGTTTCTTCTGGCAACAGCGTTTGTTATAACGCCTAGCGTTCCGCCAAGTGTTCCACCAAAAATTGATCCAATTCCTGCTGACTTTGCAATATCACCAGGCTTATATTCTTCTTGTCCTTCTGCTCTTATTTTTGCTCTTTGTCTTGCAGTTTCATAAGCTCCACCATAAATAGCACCTTCTCCAGATCCTATCAAGGCATATCTACCAGGATTACTTGTAACCAATGATTTTAAGATATTGCTTCGTATTTGATTTTTAGCCGCTTGTTTTCCAAGAGTTGAAACAGCTTTTCCAACACCCAATCCAATATATGTTGTTGGACTTTCTAATGGATTTAAAATATTTTTTGCTGCTCTTCCTGCCCCAGCTAAACTTGGAGCTTTTGCATCGTACATATCCATAATGTTTACAAAAGCTTCTCTTTGTTTTTCTGTTGCATTGCCTATGGCCTGACCTTCCCTTATTAAATCAACATCACTAAATGAAATACCACCACCATACTCAAGACCAAATTCCGCATAACCATCGTCACTTAATTTTGGAATAGGCTTTTCTGGATTTTTTCTTTGCCAGTCCCATTCATACAATTCTTTAGATGAATTAATCCACTTAGGGTCTTTTTTTATTGATTCTTCGGTAAGTCTTTCTTGAGGTTTGACGGATATGCCTTTTGGTTCTGCACCAGATATTTGATCTATTCTTTTTTTGTTTTTTATGGATTCTTTTAATTGATCTTCAGATAAACCATATGGTGTTATGCCTAAAGACAACGCTTGTTCATCCAAAGATTTGGGTTGAACTAATTCTTTTTTTTCTGGTGCTTGTTGTTTAGCAACTAACGATAATATCTGCTCTTTGGTTGGCTGCGTGTCAGATGTAACACTATATTTTTGTCCATCTTTTTCAAATATGTATTTTGGCATTTATCACAAACTACCCAAATCTATTATTGGTTCACCTGCATCATCAACTGCATTATTTTTCGGAGATATATCATTACCATAAATTAAGTTATATGATTCTTCGGCCATTTCTTTTAATTCTTTATTGCTATAAGCCATTTGCCCAGTGAATGTTTTTAGTGTTCCCTTGTCTTTCATATAATCAGCTATATATTGATTTTTGCTTTGATCTAACAATCGAGCATTTACACCCAAAAGACTGGCTTCTTGATTGAGCATTTCTACTGTGTATGTTGGATCATAATTAGGAGAGGTTTCATCAAGTTTGCTTTTTAAAAGACCGAACCTTTCTAGCTTTTGTATGTCTGCTGGTACAGCTTCAGGCTTTTCTGTCTGGGCCTCAACAAGAACTTTTACCCTGGCTTCATAAGGCAATGATTTAAAAAATCTCTTTTGACTTTCGGGTAAGTTAGACTCATCAATCGCTTTGTTAATCTCAGCATCGCTCTGTGCGGTTGCTTGTTTTAATTCTTTGGTTTCTTGCATCTGCGATGCAATTTGCAATCTTCTAGGATCGCCGGATAGTCTTGCGGTTTCGATATTAAGAATGTCTGCTAGTTTTTGAAATGAATTTGCCATAATTAACCACCAATCAAGTAATCTATTCCTGCACTTCCGGTGCCTGTACTTGCTCCGCTAAATTTAGGTATTGATGCACCTTGAAAAGCACTTTGCATAAATGGAGAACCAAGAATGTTTAGTGCGGATGTTACGCCTTCTAGTGAGGATGGTTGATAACCAGATGTTCCGCCAAACTGAGGTTGACCGCTAAGACCCTGAGCCAATAAACCAAGTTGTTGTTTTGGATAATCCAATGCTCTGCCAAATTCTTGGTAAGGAACATCTAATGCTCTTTGTTGTAAGAGTTGTTGTTGGCCACCGATACCACCAAGCAATCCAAGGCTTCTGTATTGTTCGCCTAAGAGTTGTTGTTGGATACCAGCCTGGAACTGTCTGTCTCGCATCTGTCTTTCAATATCTGATTCTGCGGCCCTTTGTGCCTGTTCAAAACCAGCTTGTCTTAATGCGGCTGAAGTTCTTGCTTGTTGTTCTATATAAGGCCTGGTTGCTTCGGTTTCAAGTAAAGCAGATCGAGAACCACCAAAAGCACCAGCACCGATTGCTCTGTCCTGCGATAAACCTCTAGCGATATCAGATTGCCTCTGAATATCTGCCATGGTTTGATCTATGACTTGTTGTTGAAAAGGTGATTGATATGCACCAATATCGGCTTGTAATAAACCTGGTGTTGGTTGTTGACCTAATTGACTAAGTGTTCCTAGCGGATCGTATTGTTGACCAGTTTCAAACATACCACGGGTAGCTTGAAAGGCTCTAAGTTGATCCGGTGAAAAACCTGCAACTCTTGGGCCTGTGTAGGGTACAAATGGTTGTGCGGCTATACCTTGAGATCTTCTATAAAGATCCTCATACATGGCCCGTTGAGCCGGATCCATTTGCGTGGTTGTTGATCCGGTTTCAGGATCAAATGCAGATTTAGCTGCTGCCGCCCCGCCTAGTAATGCTGCTATTGTTTGCAATGCCATAGTCTAAAACCTCTTAAATATCCTTTATTGTAAACATTTTATGATTAAATTTCATTATCTAATCGCCTTTTCCATATTCAATAATACTTAAAACCAGGTGAATGTTTGCATGATTAACCTGTGCTTTTATTATTTCGCCTTGTTGCAAAATAATTCCAGCATTGGTTTGTAATTCTTCGGTAGCGTGTGCGCCTATGTTATGTTGTTTATAGATAAAAAACTCATTAGAGCTAGTATCTGTTATAGATACATCTAAATTGGTTTGTTGATTACCATGGTCACAAGCTAAAAAACCTTTAATAACTGCAAAATCAAAGTCACCACC
>Ga0208793_1000951_pt1 | contig 17908 bp, 21 predicted proteins | sample 17_taG_FD_184092 | JGI IMG/M metagenome (GOLD analysis project Ga0208793, IMG submission 184092) | Marine viral communities from the Subarctic Pacific Ocean - 17_ETSP_OMZ_AT15314 metaG (SPAdes) (version 2) | ecosystem: Environmental > Aquatic > Marine > Oceanic | place: Pacific Ocean | collected...
TAAAGGGTAAGTCGAGCAAACTAAGCGCCAACTATTGGTCGCGCAAAGCATGGGATTGTTAGATGGCAATTACAACATACGCAGAGCTGCAATCCAGCATCGCTGACTTTCTGAACCGCGATGATTTAACCAGCACAATCCCCACGTTTATTTCGCTGGCCGAGGCAAATTTTAATCGCACCGTGCGCCATTGGCGTATGGAGAAGCGCAGCACCGCGATTGTGAATACGCAATACACCGGCTTGCCTGCTGACTTTTTAGAGCCGTTGCGGTTTAGCATTACAAGCGGCACAACGATGCGCCTTGAGCTGCTTAGCCAAGCGCAAATGCTTGATCGCCGTCAGGATAGCCACAACGTTACGGGCGATCCTAGATATTACGCAATGACGGACGGCTCAATAGAATTGTTGCCGACCCCTTCTGCTGATCGCACGCTGGAGATGGTGTATTATGCCAGCCCAACATCATTAAGCGGCAGCAATGCAAGCAACTGGCTTTTAACTTACTACCCCGATGCGTATCTATATGGCGCATTGGTTCACAGCGCACCATATCTTGCCGATGATAATCGCATACAAGTTTGGGCGGCATTGCTGCAGAGTGCCATAGATGGTATAAACGCAGATAGCGAAAAGGCCACATATGGTGGAGTTGGCCATAAAATGAAGATTAGGAGTTACTAAATGGCAACGTTAAACGATAGGGTACTAGATAACGGCTTGACCGTTTTGGATACCGAGGCAAATCGTGTAGATATTTGCTCATCTGAGCCAACCACATATGCCGCTGCAACAAGCACTCTGACGCTTGGGAATGAAACCAGCATAAGCATATCAGCCCCTGCCGATGCATCGCCAAACGGACGCAAGGTTACGCTGGCAGCGATCACTGGCGCATCTGTGACCGCGACCGGCACGGCAACGCATTATGCGATTACTGACACCGGCAACAGCCGCTTGCTTGCTACTGGCGCGTTATCAGCATCACAGGCGGTTACATCTGGAAACACATTTTCTCTGACAGCATCAGACATTCGCATTCCAGATCCAGCATAAGGGCTAAACAATGGCCGTTCTTAAAAATCGGGCAAAGATGTCCACCAGTACAACGGGTACTGGAACCATTACGCTTGGCAGTGCCGAGGATGGCTATCAGAGCTTTGCTGATGCTGGGGTAGCTAATGCAGATGCAGTCCGTTACGTTATTGAGGACGGCAGCAACTGGGAAATAGGCACAGGTACTTATACGGCCACTGGCACCACCCTGTCACGCACGGTAAGCGAAAGCAGCAACTCAGACGCAGCGATTAATCTTAGCGGCTCAGCTACAGTGTTTATCGGGGCTACGGCTGAGGATATTCCTGCGCTTTATGCTGATAATCCATCTAGCGCTACTACTCCAACTGCGAGTGGGGCGAATGCTATAGCAATTGGTGACAACACAACTGCTAGTGGCGAAGATGCTGTAGCGATTGGAGACAATGTAGTTGCCAGCGGTTTAAGAAGTATTAGCCTTGGCGGCTTTAGCGATGCTACTGGAGATTATTCAGTTGCTCTGGGCGCTGGCGCTCAGGCTCTTGGCGAAAATGCTGTAGCTATTAAGGGCAATGCTAATTACCAGCGCACTACTGCAATCGGCATGAATAGTGGTGGGAGCAAATCAATCGCTGGTGTAGCTGGCACAAATACGGGTGGTGCAACAGCTTTAGGCGGCTCTTACGCGGGAGCATTAGACAGCTTTGCAGCCGCCATAGCTAACAACAGTTCAAGCTATGGGGCGACTGGTGCTAATAGTATTGCTATGGGGTATCAGGCTAAGGCGACAGGTGATAATAGCAGAGCAATGGGTTATCAAGCTATTGCCAGTGGTAGCAATTCTCTTTGCTTTTCACAGCAAAGTGAAGCAAGCGGCTCAAGCAGTTCTGTGATTGGTGGGTACGGCAACGTAGCTGATTTTACTTATGGGTTCGCATCTGGGCAATATGCACATACTAACAATGTATATGGCAAAATGGCACGAGCCAATGGACGCTTTGCTGCAACGGGTGATGCGCAACATGGTACGTTTGTACTTAGATCAGATACAACTGATGCTACAGCAGAAGTTTTAACTTCAACAAACAGTACATCTATTCTCGATAAGGCTCAAGTAAACGTCCCCTCAAACGCAGCCTTTGCATTCCACGGCACAATCGTTGCCAAGCAGTCTGGCTCTGCCAATGCAGCGGCATGGAAGGTAGAGGGTTTGATTGTAAACAACGGCGGCACAACAACGCTTACCAATTCTGCAACTACAGTCCTCAGCAACACGCCATCTTGGGGTATGGCACTAAGTGCAGATGACACTAACGATGCACTGGCAATCACAGTCACAGGTGCAGCATCAACAGACATCAGGTGGGTGGCTACGATCCACACATCTGAAGTAACTTATGCCTAAAGGAGAAACTAATGGCTATTCAGAATAACATCGAACAAGGTGCCTCTCAGTACGGCATTGCATTTAACAACGCATACTACCGCATTGTGACAGCGGCTGTGTCACGCCAGCGTGGAACTGATCCAAAGTTCAGCGTGATGATTGACTTGAGTGCTTATGCTACAGCAACGCCTGATGATGATACCCGTGAGGTAGACTTTAAGCGGTACAACGCAAACCTGACAGATATCGAAGCTGCATCAGGCTCAACATTCTTGGACAAGTGCTATTCTTGGGTAATGGCTCAGGACGACATGGCGGGAAGCACGGCCGTTTAAGGAGTAACCTATGGGCATTGTAATTGACTACACAAGCGACTTCTTTCAGCCTTCTCCCTCAGCGGAAAAGGTCGGCACTATTACGACTGGTAGTATTGATCTAGGCAGCGGAAATGTGTTTAGCGATGCCCCTTCTGCTAATGTAACTTACACGTTTAGCAGTCCACCTGCGACTGGCAATGCCTATGGTTTTACGTTGAAGGTAACGCCATCAGCAACGGTAACGATTACATGGCCTACGTCTGTTGACTGGGCAGGTGGAGCAGCACCAACTGCACCTGCATCTGGCGAGACAGACATCTTTGCGTTTTATACGCAAGACGGTGGCACAACTTACTATGGTTTCCAAGCAGGGGATGCGATGGCATGAGCATTCCTAGGTTAATGCAGATGGCTAAATCTGGCGCATCAGCGGGTGGCGGTGGTGCTGCTGGTGATGGCGATTTTACATCTGCTACCTATGATAGCTCATATACTATACCAAGCGTGACAAATCTTAGAGGCATTGTTGTAAGCGACGATGAAACTAAAATTCTTGTGGTCGATATAAGTGCGTCTACAAATTATTTGATTAGGGTCGAGCTAACTACTGCGGGAGATTTGTCCACAGCAAGTGTTGCTGATACTTCGTCGATAGGTACAGGAACAAAGTTTAATTTATTCCTGCAGTCACCATCAATTGTTTGGGCGATGGATGCAAGTGCTGACAGTATAAAAAAATACACATTAAATGCTGATTTTGGAGATAGTATTTCTTCTACTGGCACAACTTCCGTACCTGCTGGAGCAAACACAACATCAAGCGACAATCCCAACAGTGTGACTTTCAATAATGATGGTTCTAAAATGTTTATTGGCGACTGGAACGCTGATGGTGTTCAGGAGTTTGCATTAAGCACTAACTATGACCCATCTACAGCCACTTATACAGACAATGGCGATGTCTCTACCCAGACAGTAAGTCCTTATGCGCACTTTTGGGGGTCAAGTGGTACTAAGCTATACGTCCACGAAGGGTCTGCTGGAACAAGCGAGCTATTCCAATACACTCTTTCTACAGCATATGATGTTTCAACAAAAAGCTACGATGGGTCTTTGATGTTAGATGATGGGCCTCTTACAACCAATGGGTACGCTGTAGGCGTTGGGTCAAACAGTAACGACAATGCTCTTTATGTTGCCGTTGCTGATTTTGTTAGTGGCACAACCTCTATAGCAAAATACACAGCATAGTCGGAGAAAATAATGTATATCAAAATCACAAACGGCGTTCCATCAAAGTACACGATAGGACAATTACGCCGTGATAATCCGCAAACCAGCTTTCCACGCATAATACCTGACAGCGTCTTAGCTGATTACAGCGTTTACCCTTGTAGCATTGTTGACGTTGATATTGATGCATTGGTTCAAACGAAAGTTGATGGTGATTACACGCAAACAAATAATGCTTGGTCGTTGCAAAGGGTTGCCTCTAACTTGCCACAGCAAGATGCCGAAAGAAATGTGCGAGAGCATAGGGATGCTTTACTGTCAGAAACTGATTACCTTGCTTTGTCCGACAATACTATGTCTGCCGCAATGACTACCTATCGTCAGGCACTTCGTGATATAACAGATCAGGCAGGGTTTCCCTTTAATGTTACTTGGCCCACTAAACCGTAGGAGTTAACACATGCTAGGTTTCAGCCCATTAGCGTCTGCCCCATTAGCCGACACAGGGGCTGTTGCAGAAGCAGCATTTGGCCTTGATGATATTGTTGCTGGCGCACCCACGGTTGCTGCTTCAACGATCTCTCAAGTTCACGTTCTAACGTCAGCCGATATTACGGCGGGTGTGCCTACGGTTTCGTCAGTTGTATTAACTAGACCTAACAATGCGCTAACATCAACTGACATTGTAGCAGCAAACCCGACAGTTGCTGCCCCTACGCTAGTTGCAAATTCCGCCCTTACATCTACGGATATTACGGCGGGTGTGCCTACTGTCGCAGACGCCACCGCGACATCAGATCAGGCCTTAACCAGCGTTGACATTACTACCGGCGCACCTGTTATTGGCTCGCCTGACTTAGATCACAATCACGCATTTAGCGGCGATGACATCGTGGCTGGCGCACCTGCGGTTTCCACGTCAACCATCTCGCAGATCCACACGCTGGCATCGTCAGACATCACGACAGGCGCTCCTACAATTGCCACGGCCACGGCTGCGGAAGAGGCGCATCTAACGTCAGCCGACATTGTTTCAGGCACCCCAACTATTGCTGATGTTACGATTAGCCAAGTTCACAATTCAACTGCGTTGGATATTGACGCTGGCGCACCTGTCGTTGGAACGCCTGTTATAACCGGCGCTCAGAGCTTAACGTCAACAGATATTACGGCTGGCGCTCCTACGATAGAAGCGTCTACGCTGGTTGAGAATGTCGCGCTAACATCGACGGGTATTACAACTGCCGCGCCAACAGTTGCCGCTTCAACGATTAGTCAAGTTCACGTTATAACGCCTGACGGCATATCTACCGGCACCCCGATTGTCGGCGCTACAAGCATCACGCAGATCCACAGCATCACGCTGAATGACATCGTGGCCGGTGCGCCAACCGTTGGCCCAGCGCGGTTTAAGTGGCAAGTCGAGCCTGTCGGGCCAGAAACGTGGACGGAGCAAGCTGTCGGCGCGGAAACATGGACAGAGCAAACTGTCAGCGCGGAGACTTGGACAGAACAGGAAGCAGCATAGTGTTTGCTGGCAAAATGATATATAGTGCAAAAAAGCGCGAGGCGATTAAATGACGATTAGCATAACCAAACCCACAGTCGGCGGTTCAGAGAATACATGGGGAACCACGATCAACACGGCACTTGATGACGTTGTGGACGTTCTGAACGGTGATACCGCAAGCACCCCAGACTTAACTGCTGGATCATGGAAGGTCGGCGGCACGGCTGTTACTGCTGATGCTGCGGAGATCAATAAGCTGGACGGCTTTACTGGAGATGCTGCTGACTTAAATTACGCAAAGGATTTGCGGGCAACCGGCGTAACCACAACTGAGTTCAACAAGCTGGACGGCTTAACAGCCTCTACCAGTGAGCTAAATAAGATGGATGGGGTTACTGCCACAACGGCAGAGATAAACAAGCTGGATGGTGTGACGGCTACTACAGCAGAGTTGAACCATACTGACGGTGTGACCAGCAACATCCAGACGCAGTTGAACGCCAAGGCGTCTACATCAACAAGTATTTCTGCTGGCGGCGGTTTAACGGGTGGTGGGTCTTTAGCGTCCAACCGCACCATCAGCCATTCAGACACATCAAGCCAAAGCAGCGTAAACAACAGCGGCACGACGGTTATCCAAGACATCAGCCTTGACACATATGGTCACGTTACGTCTATCGGAAGCACAACAATTAGTATTCCAACACAAAGCACAAGCTTTGGCGCGGTTGGCACATATGCTTATTTACTTCGTAAGTATAACAGCGGCAGCGGAAACTCAAACTTGGCGGTTGGCTCAACCATATCCGGCTCGGGGGTAGGTTATTACACAATTCACGGGTCTACACAAACAACTGCGGCCAGCACCGTTAGCGGAACGTGGCGAAACATGGGGATGGTTGTGTCTAGGGCTGTTACGTCTACTAATTATTCCATAAATCTATTCGTGAGAATTTCATAATGACAAGCAAAACTATTTCAGAGTTTCGGAACGCGCAGTCTTTAAATGTTGAAAACACAATGTTTGATCTGGAATTACTTCACCCAGATCATGGCTGGATACCTTACACTCTAAACCCAGATGACGCCGATATGACTATCAACAACGACGATCTGCGTGCTTTGATCGGATCAGAATATGCTGAGTATGTAGCGCCCACCCAATCTGAGCTAGACAATATCGCGGCACACGATGCGAGAGTGGAGCGTGATTTGATCTTGGCTAATGATGTTGATCCACTTGTGTCTAACCCCTTGCGCTGGGGAGATTTGAGTGAGGATAAAAGGCTAGAATGGTCGCAATACAGATCAGACCTTTTAAATGTGCCGCAGCAATCTGGATTCCCAAGCGCCATTAATTGGCCAAATAAGCCAGCGTGAAAATATGACCCTCGTACCTCTCGACATTCCCGCAGGCTTCTACCGCAACGGCACTGACCTTGAGCAGTCTGGCCGCTGGCGCGATGGTAGCTTGGTCAGGTGGCGCGATAACAGCTTGCGCCCCATAGGCGGCTGGCAGGAGCGCAAAGCGTCATTCAGCACAAACCCTGTGCGCGGAATGCACACATGGGAGTCAAACACCGGCACGGCTTATGCTGCTGGTGGATCATATAACGAATTAAAGGCAATGACCGGCTCTGGCACTATTTATGATATTGCTCCAACAGATCTGGCGGCAGGCCGTGAAGATGCAGAAGTTGAGACGGGATACGGTTACGGCTTCTACGGCGATGGCTTCTATGGGACGCCGATCCAGCAAAATGCAAACGCTGTGCCAGAAGAAGCCACCCAATGGAATTTAGATAATTGGGGCGAGTATTTGGTTGCTTGCAATAAGGATGACGGGCGCTTGTTGGAGTGGCAGTTAAACCCAGCAGTTAAAGCGGCTCCGATTGCAAATGCCCCTACGGGCAATCTTGGCTTAGTTGTAACGGAAGAGCGTTTTATCTTTGCCTTGGGTAGTGGCAACAACCCGCGTAAAATTTCATGGTGTGATCGTGAAAACAACACAGTATGGACACCAGCAGCTACAAATGAGGCTGGTGATATTGAGCTTGCCGATAGCGGGCAGATCATGCAGGGCGTCAGAACGCGAGGCCAGACGCTTATTCTGACAGATACATCAGCCCACACAGCGCGATACCTTGGCCCGCCTTATGTGTATGGCTTTGAGCGCGTTGGTACATCGTGTGGGGCAATATCCCGCAAGGCTGCGTCTGACGTTGATATGGGCGTTTTCTGGATGGGCCAGCGTGGTTTCTTTAGGTTCGACGGTAACAGCGTTCAAGAAATACCCTGCGATGTCTTCGACTATGTGTTTGGCGACTTTAACCCAGCGCAGCAATCAAAGGTTTGGTCATTTGCCAACGGCCAGTATGGCGAGGTGTGGTGGTTCTATTGTTCTGAAGGTGCTACTGAAATAGACCGCTACGTTGCCTATGATTACAAAGAGGGCCATTGGTTGATTGGCAACCTGTCTCGCACGGCTGGCGTTCAGCGCGGCGTTTTCCGTTATCCATTTATGGCGGGCCACAACGCAGACAGTGACATTTATGAGCATGAAGTGGGCCTTAACGTAGACAGCTCATCAATCTTTGCCGAAAGCGGGCCAATATCTATTGGCGCGGGGGATCAGGTTGCGCGTGTCACTGAGCTTATCCCTGATGAAAAAACGCAAGGTGATGTAAACGTCACGTTTAAGACACGGCTTTATCCAAATGGCGCTGAGACAAGTCATGGGCCGTTCACAACTGCAAACCCAACGTCAGTAAGATTTACTGGTCGGCAGGTTCGTATGCGGGTTGATGGAGCGATCTTGTCTGACTTTAGAGTTGGCAACATGCGAATTGATATGAAAGCTGGGGGCCGTAGGTAATGCCGGTTCCAGTATTACCCCCTATTGGCCCAGATTTGCGCCAATGGGGGCGTCAGCTAACAATATACTTGCAGCAAAACCTAGCAAAGCTTGGGTTTAAAACGTCAGACGATAACCCGTCTGAGAACGGCGTCATCTTGTGGGATAACGTAAACGGCTACCCTGTCGTATCTAAGAATGGCGAGTTCCGGCAGATTGTTTTGGAAGATGGCCACGCTGACTTTATGAAGACGGCTGATGTCGTGCCGGTAGCAGCAAACACAGCGTATAAGCTGACTTACGATGCTCCCACCGGCAATGATGGAATAACACAAGGAACACCAGCTTCAAGGATTGTTTTTGAGGAGGCTGGCCAATACGTCATATCGTTTTCTGCGCAAATATCATCGACATCAGGCAGCACGGTTCACTTCTACTTCTGGCCCAGCGTAAACGGAACCAACGTGGCCGACAGCGGCATGACAACGGCGATGCACAATAACAACGCAACGCTGGTCACGTCGCGCACGCAGATATTCACGCTTGCGGCTGGTGACTACTTGGAAGTGAATTACATGATCGACAGTACGTCGGGCTTCTTGAATTACACCGCAGCGTCTTCGCCTGTGCCAGCAATACCCGCGTCAACTTTAGCAATTACGAGGCTTCATGGATAAAGAGCTTGAAAGATGCCGCGATTGGATTGAGGCCGCTCTGCAATACTCAGGCGGCACGCATGACTTTATCGACGTTGCCGAGGGTATATACAAAGGTAGCATGCAGCTCTGGCCAACGCCGAGGGGGTGTATAGTAACTGAAATCGTGGTATATCCTAAGAAGAAGGTTTTAAACGTATTTCTTGGCGGCGGTGAATTGGGTCAGATTTTAGATATGCACGAAGATGTGGTAGCATGGGCGAAATCTCAAGGATGCTCTGCATTGACGATGACGGGCCGGTTTGGCTGGAAGAAACCATTGAAGGCGCATGGATGGGTTCCACTGCACGCCTCATATTTGAAGGAGTTTGAATAATGGCAGGCGGCAAGGGCGGCACACAGACGTCAGAGATTACGATACCAGATTACATTGAGGATGCGGCACGCCGCAACTTGGCTAAAGCAGAGGACATCAGCCAGATTGGTTATGTGCCTTATTACGGGCCAGACGTTGCAGCGTTCACGCCAATGCAAGAGGCATCATTCCAGCAAACTGCTGACGTGGCATCTGCGTTTGGCCTTGCCGCGCCTACGACACAAACGGATATTATGGGAGGTATGCCTGCCCCCACCCAATACGCTGGCGGCGTAAGGGGCTACAGCGCAGCGCCAATGTATGAGCAGGCTGTGTCTGAGCTTGCCGCACAGCGCCCAGCGCAAGCTGAATATCTGCAAAGCTTTTTCATTGACCCAATGACCGGCGAAACCATACGCGATTACGGCCAGCCAGCGGTGTCTCCCGTTGCGCCTATGGCCTCACCTGTTGCGGGTGGCGGTGGAAGCTCCGATGACCCCATATACACTGCGCCAACCGGCAACCCATATGCAGATGATTATTTTGGCGAAAGCATTGTGAACTTTGTATCTGGCGGCGGCATCCTTGGCGCGGCGAAGGACGCTATTGCTGGTCTTAGCGATACCCCATCGCAAGGGGTGGCAAGAGACTTGCGCCGTCAAGGAATTGGAGCAAGTGGTGGCGGCGGCGTCTACACTGGCGGGAATAGATAAAGGATAAGATAATGGCTGGACAAGGTGGAAAAGGCGGCGGTCAGGTAGCGCAGCCATTTAACGTAAACCAAGCGGCGGCTGGCGCATTGCAAGGCGCGCTTGGTGGCACGCAGGCAGCAATGACAGGCCCGCTGCAAGTTGGCGCGTTTATGAATCCATACACGCAGCAAGTGATTGATCGCACGCAGCAGGACATTGCTAGGCAGCAGGAGATGGCAATGAACCAGCTTGGCGCTCAAGCAACAGCGGCGCGTGCGTTTGGTGGATCCCGCCAAGGCGTTGCCGAGGGCGTTGCTGCTGGGGAATACGGGCGCATGGCAGGCGATATTGCAGCTCAGCAGCGCCAAACCGGATATGCCACAGCAATGCAGCAGGCAATGGCCGACAGGCAAGCGCGCCTTGGCGCAGCATCACAGCTTGGCGCATTGGGCCAGCAAGCATTTGGCACGGGCCAAGCGATCCAGCAGCAAACTGCGCAGCAGGGCTTATTGCAGCAGGGATTGCAGCAAGCGCTCATTGATGCAGCAAAAGGCCAATACGCTGGATACACAGGCGCACCACAGGCAGCTCTTGCCGCGCCATTGGCTGCGATTGGAGCCTCGCCAGTGCCACAGGCAACAACGCAATCACGTCAGCCCGGTCTGTTTGATTATCTTCGCTTGGGCGCAACAGCTTACGCGGGAATGTAAGGAATGAACGGCATGGAAAACCAAGGTTTAAGCTTCACAGAGCAGGACTTTATCGGTCAGGAAAAGACAGACCGCCGCAAGAATATGGCTGGCGCGCTTGCTGGATGGTTAAACAGCATGTCGATCAACCCTGACCCAAACTTGCCGCAAGTCTTGCAGGCAGCGCAATCAAGGCGCGCAGACAAGATTAAGGGCAACCGCACGGTAAATATGCTTGAGCAGGCTGGCCGGACTGATCTTGCCGACATGGTAAAAGCAGGAACGCTAGACCCGAAGCAAGCAGCAGCGCAGCTATTTGCAGAAGCTGGCGAGCGTCGTGCGTTTGAGCGGCAGAAGGAATTGGCAGACTATAAGTTTGGTTTGGACCAAAAGCTTGCTTCGGCCAAGACCGTTAAGCCTCTTACGCAGCTTGCGAAGATAAAAGCCGACTTTGACGCTGGCCTACTTAGCCCAGAAGATTACAAGATTGCCGTTGAGACATTTGCCAACAAAAACAAAATGGGAGTTAGGGTAGGTCCAGACGGGACAATGGAGTTCGTCCAAGGCGCTGACCTGCCAAAGCTAACAGAGGCTCAAAGCAAAGACATTAATTGGGCTGCTAGGATGACCGGAGCGCTGCAGGCATTTGAGCCTGTCGCAGATGTATTAACATCTCCTACAGATAAATTGTTTGGACTAGACCCAACTGGATTGGCAAGGTACGGCCAAAGCGGAGATTACCAAAAAGCAGAGGTGGCTGGGCTTGAGTTCTTAGCGCCATTGTTGCGTAAAGACACTGGCGCTGCTGTTACGCCAAAAGAGTGGGATTTCTATAGCCGAATCTACATACCGACAGTTGGGGATCAACCAGAAGCTTTGTCCCAGAAAAGAGCTGCCAGAACACGCGCCCTTGAGGCATTGAAGTTAGGCATCCCGCCAGAATACGTCACTAGGGTACAAGCTGTTAATGGCGATCCCGTGCAGGAAGCTATTTCAGAGGGCCTTATCGAAGCGCCAGCGGCGCAGCAGCAGCCAGCGGCGGGTAGCATGTCAGACGATGACCTGCTGGATAAATATAAATAGTTACGGAGACTGAGCGCAGTGGCTACATATGAAGAATATATGAGTGCAGCTAGAAACGCTGATGCTGCTGGGGATCAAGCCGCAGCGCGTCAACTGGTTCAAGCCGCGATAAAGGCCCGTGGGGAGCAGGCCCCTCAAGACCAGATAGACACATTTGGTGAAAAAGCTGAAGATGTCGGTAGGGCTGCTGCCGCTGGCGCTGGGCGAGGGGTAATAGGAACACTTGAGTTGCCCGAGATGGCTGGGCGCGGGTTGCTTAGGCTTGGCCAAGAAGGCTTGCAAGCAATGGGGTATGACGTCGGAGAAGATATACCCGTGCTTGATACCGCTACTGGAAGAGCCTTGCGATCAGGTGTAGGGGCGCTTGGCCTTGAAGATGAGCTTGCGTATCGCGGCCAGACTAGAGGCGCAAGAATACTAGGCACTGCGGCAGAATTTGCTGGTGGTGGTGGCGGCTTAGGCATTGCGGGCAAAGGTTTAAAAACTGCTGGACAGGTTGCAGGCAAACTAGCCCCAAAGGCTGGAGACGTAGCAGAAAGCGTAGGCCAAAAGGTTATTTCTGCCGGAGTTTCGGCCCCAGCAATAACGACAGCAGGGGTTGCTGGCGTTGGCAGCGAGCTTGCTGGGGAGGCAACTGAAGGCACCATATTTGAGCCTTATGCAAGAATAGCAGGCGCACTGGCCACGCCAGCGGCAGCGGCAAAAGCGTTTAACATCGCCGCCAAGCCTTACGACAAGTTGATAAAGCCATCAATGATGGCAAAGCAAATCAACACAGGTAATCGCTCTGTCGATGAAGCGTTAGGAAAAGCGATAGTTCAGCCGAAATACGAAAATCAAGTTATAGCTAAAAACGCGGCTTATAAGGCGGCTGATGAATTAGGCGATGTGTTCACGCCGACAGACATAAGCGGCTTGGCAGAGGGCGCTAGAAACCGACTTTTTTCTGGGGAAAAAGGAACCACAAAATTTAACCCAAAGCACGACAGGCATATAGGTGAAGCACTGGATAGAATTGACGATGCGGCAACCTCAAGTACGGGGTTCATTGGGCTAGATGCACTCAAGCGTGATCTATATTCACTTTACAAAAAGGGTTTAGGTCAAGGCGTGAAGGCGTATGATCCAAGGCTGAAGTCAGTAATTGATGACTTGGATGATCTGATGGCTTCTAAGTCACAAGGCAGTCGCCTTATGAACGCAGCAAGATTGGCAAACAAAAGGCTGAAAAAGTCTGAGCTTCTTAGGGATAAGCTGGAGATAGCGGAGCTTGAGACAGCAGCGGCTGGAACTGGCAGCAACATCTTAAATAAATATAAGCAAGCTATTAACAAAATAATCAAAAGCAAGCGGGATAGCGCATATTTTGATGAAGGCGAGCTTAACGCGATGAAGGCAATAGTTAGCGGCGGCATATCTGATGATATCCTTAGAAAGATCGGCGGCTTATCCCCTACGGGAGATAGAATGAGGTCAGCCATATTTGGCGTGGCTGCAATTATGGAGCCAATGACGCTTACACTATCTGCCGCCGGACTTGGTGGAAAGTTTTTCTCCGATAGTGCAATCAAAAGCCAGCTTGCGGATCTGGATAGACTTTTATCAACAGGCGCTACCCCGACAAGGATAACGCCACCTATGGCTCCAAGAGCGCTTGGACTTGCGGCAGAAGATGAGGAACAATAACATGCAACCACAACCAAAAGATCGCCGCGAGATAGAAAGCATTGTTCAGAATGCGATCAGCGAGGCCGTTGACTTCGTTGAAAGCGAAATCAGCCAAGACCGCATCAAGGCGCAGCGCTACTACGACGGCGAGGTTGATATTGGATATGAGGACGGGCGCAGCAGGGTTGTGGCAACTAAGGTGCGTGACACCATACGCTCAATCAAGCCGAGCCTTATGCGGATCTTTATGTCCAGCGCAAGGCCGGTAGAGTTTATCCCGAAAGGCCCAGAGGATGTTGCATTGGCCGAGCAGGCCACCAGCTACGTCCAGCATGAGTTTACGCGTCTTGATGGATACAGCGTGCTAAATGATGCGTTCCAAGACGCAATGGTGAAGAAGCAGGGCATCGTAAAGGCATATTGGCAGGATTACCCTGTTGCCGAGATATACACGTACACCGATTTATCAGACGATGAATATACGTTCCTGCTGGACGCTGATGACGTTGAGGTGCTTGAGCATACGATGGAGATGTCTATCTCTATGGATGAAATGGGCATGGAAGTTGAGCTTCCCATTCATTCGGTCAAGATCAGCCGCACAGAGATGAAGGGCGAGCTGCGCATGGAAAGCGTGCCGCCAGAAGAGTTCTTCGTTAATCGTGATTGCCGCTCATTTGACGATGCCTATGTCGTAGCGCACCGCACAGATATGCGTGTTGGTGACTTAGTCGAAATGGGCTTTGACTTTGATGTCATATCCAACCTAACGCCAATCGACGGCACAAACGACATGACCGGCGCAGAAGTGCTTGAGCGTCAGGGATATGAAGAAGACTTGTCCGACGAGGACGAGCTAGATCCGGCCATGAAGCTTGTAGGAATTACAGAGGCTTACATGCGTATGGACATAGACGGCACAGGCGTTCCGGTGCTGTATAAGTTCCTATGCGGCGGCACAGCATACGAGCTGCTGGATTACATGCCATGCGACGAGATACCGTTTGCCAAGTTTGAGGTCGATCCAGAGCCGCATAGTTGGTACGGCCATAGCGTATCTGAGCTAATTGAGAATGACCAAGACGCGGCAACATCAATCTTGCGGGGGATCTTGGATAACGTAGCCATGACCAACAACCCGCGCATTGGGATTGTGGACGGCGCGGTAAATATTGATGATGTGCTTAATAACGAGATCGGTGCTTTGGTCAGGATGCGCCAAGCCGGAGCCGTGCAGGATCTGAGCGTACCATTTGTTGCGGGCCAAACCCTATCTGCGCTGACATATATGGATCAGCTTACAGAGCAGAAGACAGGCGTTACAAGCGCCTCTGTGGGGCTGAACCCAGACGCATTGCAGTCTACAACCAAAGCAGCCGTTCAAGCCTCTGTGCAGGCCGCTGCGGGCCAGACAGAGGTAATGGTGCGTAACCTTGCTGGCGGTATGCGTGAGCTATTCGGCATTATGCTGCGCTTGATGAATAAGAACGTAGACGAAGAAAAGATGATGCGTATGAACGGCCAGTTTGTGCCGATTGACCCGCGTGTCTGGGATACGTCTATGGACATTAGCATCAACGTGGGGCTTGGCACAGGCCGCGAAGAAGAAAAGCAGATGGCATTGCAGCAAGCCTTGCAGATGCAGACTATGGTTTACCAGAACTATGGCCCAATGAACGGCTTGGTGAGCTTGACCAATATCCGCAACAACTTGGCTGACCAATTGGCTTTATCCGGCGTGCGCAATGCCGACCGCTACTTCGCGCCAATCACGCCAGAGATTGAGATGCAGATGCTACAGATGCAGCAGCAACAGCAGGCGGCAATGGCGCAGCAAGGTCAGGCGCAAGACCCGAATGCTGCATTCTTGCAGGCTGAGCAGATGAAGGCGCAGACTAAAGCGCAGACTGACATGATGAAGCTTCAGTTAGATGCTCAGAAAGCAGCGGCAGATGATGACCTCAAGCGCGATAAGATGGCTCAGGATCTGATGGTAGATGCCGCCAAGATATATGGCCAATACGGAACCGCAGTGGACACGGCTCGTATCAAGGCAGAGCAGGATAAGGTTCGCATGATCGGCGGCATTGCTCAGGGTACACCACAGTGAGCGCCGACATCCGCATACAAGCCGATGACGCAAAGCGGCTAAAGAATGACACGGCGTTTCAAGCGTTCGTGGACGATGTTCGTGAAGAGCAAATGCGCCTCTTCGCCAACAGCGCAGCCTCTGACATAGAGATGCGCGAAGAAGCGCACGCAATACTGCGTGCGTTAAACAAGATCGGTGACGCACTCGACGCTGCAATCGCAGCAGAGGTCATTTTAGATCGCAAACGAAGGAACTAGCACCGTGGAAGCGACTAGCCTAAATAATGCCGTAGAGGCAATGCTGGCCCCAGAGCCAACAGAAGAAAATCAAAGCGAAGCAGTGGAAGCAACTGAAGCGCCAACTCAAGACGTTGAGAGCGAAGTGGTTGATGATATTGCTGAAAGCGATGATGACGTTGAGGCATCCGACGAAGACATAGAAGACGTTGAATATGTCGATGATGACCAAATTGATGACGAAGACCTAGTAGAGGCGGCTGAAGACACCAGTTTCATCCCCGTTAAAATTAACGGCAAAGAAGAAAACTGGACACTGGATCAGTTAAAGCAATCTGCGGCGGGTCAGGGTTACATCAATCAAAAGATGCAAGAGAATGCCGCCTTGGAAAAACAGCTCAAGGAACAGTCTCAAGCATTAGCCCAGCAGCAGCAAGAAATCTTGGCTATGTATCAAAACGCACAGCAAGGTGGTCTGCAAGCCCCAACCCCACCGACTAAAGAGCTTTTCGACCAAGACCCTATTGGGTACATGGAAGCGAAGCTGCAATATGACGAGGCAAAGGCAACGCATGACCAGCGGCTAACTGAACTTCATGGAATGCAGCAGCAGCAAGCGAAGCAACAGCAAGAGGCTCAACAAGCCTACCTTGCCGAGCAAGCGCAAGTGCTGACACAGCATATCCCTGAGCTTGCAGACCCAGAGAAAGGCGAGAAGTTAAAATCAAGCCTTATAGAAACTGGGGTTTACTACGGCTGGACGCCAGAAGAAATGTCCAAAGTCGCAGATGCAAGGTATGTGCGGGCATTGAATGATGCGCGTAAGTACAGGCAGTTGGTAGCGAATAAGCAGAAGTCACAGGCAAAGGCTAAAGGCGTGCGTCCTGTGGTGAAAGCTGGTGCAAAGAAACGTCCAGATGGGCAGGCTGCTACCCGTAAAAAAGCGCAACAGCGCTTGCAGAAGTCAGGTTCAATCGATGACGCATTGAGCTTGATGTTAAAAAGCTAACTCCTTGAAAGGATTAAGGAAATGACACAGCCGACTAACACATTCGACACATATGATGCCATTGGCATCCGTGAAGATTTATCCGATGTGATTTACAATGTAGATCCTGACGAAACACCGTTCTACTCTAAGTCGAGTAAAACAAAAGCACGCAACACATTGGTTGAGTGGCAAACACAAGCGTTGCGCGCATCTGCGGTAAACGCTCACATTGAAGGTGACGCAACATCTGCTGATGCCGTTACCCCAACTGTACGCCTCGGCGCACGCACACAGATCTTTAAGAACGCTGTGGTTATTTCAGATACGGATGAAGCGGTAGACAATGCCGGTCGTGCAAAAGAAATGGCTTACCAGACTTTGCTTATCGCTAAAGAGCAAAAACTGGACATCGAAAAAGCTCTGTTTGCCAACCAAGGCAACGTAGTTGGCTCCTCAACTGCTGCACGTAAAACTGGTGGTGTACCATCATGGTTGATTACTAACGTAAACTTCCAGTCTGGTAACTCTGGTGCAAACCCAACCGGCGACGGCACAGACGCCCGTACAGACGATGGCACTCCAACTGCATTCTCGCAGGCCAAGTTTGACGACGTTATGCAGTCAATCTGGGAAGAAGGCGGCAAGCCAGATACTTGCTATCTGTCAGCCTTCCAGATGAACGTTGCTTTGGGCTTCACTGGTAACAACAACCAGCGTTCAGCGGTACAAGCTGGTGACGAGACTGTTGTTAAATCACTTGCAGTCTACGTGACTCCTTGGGGTACAGTACAGTTCATGCCATCACGCGAAAACCGCAGCCGTGACGTGTTCATTTTGCAAGACAACATGTGGGAATGCGCAGTATTGCGTGGAACCAAGAACGTTGCCTTGGCGAAAAATGGCGACAACACCACACGTCAGGTGACCACAGAGCTGGCGCTTTGCTCGAAAAACGAGAAAGCCAACGGCGCGATTTACGACAACACCACATCGTAATATAATACAAGAAGGGGCGGCTTACGCCCCTTCTGCTTAACTGAGGGAATGACATGAAAAAAGTTTTAGTTGTAGGCCACAAGATCCACACATCAATCGGCAAGCTTGTCAAAGG
>Ga0208793_1000954_pt1 | contig 17899 bp, 16 predicted proteins | sample 17_taG_FD_184092 | JGI IMG/M metagenome (GOLD analysis project Ga0208793, IMG submission 184092) | Marine viral communities from the Subarctic Pacific Ocean - 17_ETSP_OMZ_AT15314 metaG (SPAdes) (version 2) | ecosystem: Environmental > Aquatic > Marine > Oceanic | place: Pacific Ocean | collected...
GGTACGGCTAATCTATTCACACACTTTGTTAAACGAGACCAAACGAACCAGTACGCTATAGTCGTATCGTTAGGTGGTGTCAGTGCTTACGACGTGTCTTTAGGTACATCTATACCTGTCACTGTTACGTCTATTGCTAACAGTTATCTCAGTCTTGGTACTTCTGTTACTGATCCGTTGAACGATCTGAGAGCGTTGACTGTAGCTGACTATACGTTTCTCGTTAATAAGAGGAGAGAAGTAAAAGTAGATACAAATCCTGATTTGTTATCAAAACACATACAAGACGACGAAGGTAAGTATAGTGCTTTGGTGTTTGTTAAGCTCGGAGATTACGAGAAGACTTACGACATTTACATAGACGGAGATGTTATACCGCACGGTGGCACAGCTACTGAAAGTAATAAAACGCCACCAGCAGGACACACGTACGAAAGTGGTAGTGCTAATTCTTCAGGTACTCACGCTGATACAGAAATTATAGCACAGGATTTAGAGACGGTGCTTAACGGTTACTTTGGTTCGGAAGGTATAGTTGGAGGAGTGTCGCTTGAAGAAGGAAGTGGTTTTGAACCAAGTGGTGCTGATATGCAATTTTCAATTCCATACTCTTATCGATTAACTACATCCTACGAATATTTTATTGAACAGTTTGAGGACGATGGGTCAGGTAATCCAGATTTAAATAACAAAATAGGTATAGGTGCTAAAGGTACTCTTATTATAGGGGCAAACGGTGCGGTTCAATCTTCACAACTCACGCAGAAAGGAAGAGGGTACGACAATACGCAAACAGTACCGGGTACTTTTGATAAACCTTTTGTTCTTACGATTAAGAAAATTGTATCAGACTCAAGAACCACCCCAAATTCCAGAGGAAATAATCGCAACCAAAAATACTGGAATGAAAAGCCTCAAGAAACTTTTTATACATCTTTTCCTTCTACACCCGGTGTTACTATGCCAACGTTTTTGGAGCATCTTTCATTACCCGGTGGTAGTAACTTTGAAGTAGAACGAGACGGTGCTGTTATTAAGATAACAGGAGATGAAGATTTTAGTATAAGAACAGAAGACGGACTAAGTAACCAAGGTTTAGGATTAGCTTATAAAGAAGTTAATAGTATTACTGATCTACCCGCAAAATGTTACAATAACTTTAGGATACGAGTAAGAGGTGATGCTGATATAGCTCAGGATGACTACTACGTTCGTTTCCACACAAAAGACAGAGAAGAATTTGGAGAAGGCAGTTGGGTGGAAACAGTAGGGTGGGACGACGGCCCTGAATCAGCTAGAGAAACACGAGGTATCGATACAGCTATTGAACTCACAACTATGCCGATTGTCCTTGTTGTTGATTCCTATGATGCCTCTACAGGTAAGATAAACAGTTTCACACTACAAACACCAAACGAATACTCTAACATAGTAGTAAACAACGGAACGTATTATAATTTAGTTGAAGACCACATATCGACAAGTGATACTGAACCGGGTACAGGTGATGCTGTAGAATCGAGCGGAGTTTTCTATAGGTGCATTCAGGAGCACACTTCAGCAGCTGCAAGCGAACCGGGTACAGGTGTTGATTGGGTAGAGTATTGGACTGCTGATCCTAGTATAAGTGCTGCGTCCGCATGGTCTTCTGGTGTTTCGTACGACGGTACATCATGGCTTGACTATTGGGTAACTACAACTGCTGTTAACTCGGCACAACCTTGGAAGACAAATGCTCAATACTTTGAGAGACCACCGGGATATGGGAGACGTAGGGCGGGGGACGGTTACACCAATCCATTTCCATCTTTTGTAGACAAGACTATCAACGACGTCTTCTTCTTTAAGAACCGTTTAGGGTTTGTTACTGATACATCCGTTATCTTCAGCGAAGCAGACAACTACTTTAACTTCTTTAGGACTACCACACAGCAGCTGCTAGATAGTGCACCAATAGACGTCGGACTCAGTCACACCAAGGTAGCTATCCTACAACACGCTATACCGTTCCAAGAGAAGCTGATGTTGTTTAGTAAGCAGTCCCAGTTCGTGTTGCGTGGTGCTGATATACTAAGTCCTAAGACGGTAGCTATCTCTCCTGTTACTGAGTACGATATATCAGACAGTGTAGAACCCGTAGCTCTCGGTAACTATATATACTTTACATTTAAACGTAACGACTTCGAAGGACTGTATGAATACTTTGTTGATAACAATACAGAAGTCTTTGATGCAGAGGAAGTTACACAACAAGTACCCAAGTACATACCAAACAACGTACGTAAGATAGCAGGTAGCCAAGCAGAGAATACATTGTGTATCGGTGTAGACAGCGACCTGAAGACGTTGTACGTATATAAATACTTCTGGAGCAACAAGGAAAAGATACAAAGTGCTTGGATGAAGTTTACTTTTGATCGTGACGTTGTTGGTTTTGATTTCATAGACAGTAAGTTGTACATGATAACCAAGGACACGGAAGGGTTACACCTAGAGTTCTTGACATTGGAAGACGGACTGAAGGACGCGGGACTAGACTATCCGTTGTTGTTAGACAGTAGGGTAGACGGCAACGATGTTACTGTAGCTGCTTACGATGCGTCCACTAAGACTACACGAATAAGCGGTATACCTTACAACGTCAGTCTTGGTACTGATATAGAGCTTTATACTAAGATAGGGACGCTACGAGCTATTACTATGGTTAACAACACTACGGTGGATGTAACAGGTACATTAGCTAGTTATGTTAATTATGACGGTACTATTTATAAATGTGAAACTACACATACAGCTCCTAGTTCTTTCGTAGCTGTTGATACTTCTGTAACTCCTAACGTTACGTACTGGTCAGTTAGTACTGATGTCACATCTGCACCTACTTGGTCTAGTGGTAACTTCTACAACAACGATAAATACTTTGTTATAGGTAAGCCGTACAACATGACGTACAGGTTCTCTGATCAATCGTTAAAACAACCAACGGAACGAGGAGGACGTAGTGCTTCTGATTATACCTACCAAACAATACGTAACGGTAGTATCAACTATGCAGACACTGGACACTTTGTTGTGGAAGTAACACCTGAGTATCGGGACACCTATAAGTATGTGTTTAATCCTGACATCACAGGAGCTAATCTTTTGTTAAACGAGTTCGTACCACAAGACGGTCACTTCAGATTTGCAGTACAAGGACAACCCGACAAGGTGACTATTGAAGTAAAGAGTGATAGTGCGTTGCCGTGTAAGTTGTTAGCTGCTGAGTTTGAATCGATGGTTGTACCAAGGAGTAAACGATATGGGTCTTAGGGTAGAGGAAGCTATGCCGGACATGGATGCGTTCGAATTGTACGACGATATGAGAGAAGAGGACATGATGGAATGTATCGGTCTAATGCACCACCCAAAGGACGCTGTTAATATATCGTTTGAAACAAGCAGTAAGTGTTACTCATTACGAGGTAACGACGGGTTGTATTGCAGCTTTGGTGTCACTCCACACGAGAACGTTGGTGTTGTTTGGTTGTTAGGAACACGACGATTGGCTACAGCTAAGAAATATTTTCTTAAACATTCTAAGCAGTGGGTAGACGAGATGATGATAGGTTTTGACTTTCTGACGAACGTCGTAATGAAGACTAACACGTTGAGTTACAGGTGGTTGCAGTGGTTGGGTGCTGAGTTTAGCGATTGCCAGTACGACGGGTATATGTCATTTATATTAGAGAGGAAGTAAAAGATATGTGTTTTCCAGCAATAGGAGCAGCTTTAGCACCCGCAGCAAGTGCAGGTATGCAAACACTCATAGGAGCGTCTGTAGTTAGTGGCTTTGCAGCACCAGTGGTTAGCTATGTAGGACAACGTCAACAAGCTAAACAACAAGCACAATATCAAGCACAAGCGTCAGCAGCTGAGAGACAAAGATTTTTACAAGAACAAACTTCCATCCGTATGCGTCAAGCACAAGAGCAAGAAGCTGTGGGTCGTGAGTTGGAACAAGTTAGTCAGAAGTCACAAGCTGCACTCGCTAGAGCTAGAGTATCTGCTGGAGAAGCAGGTGTAGCAGGAGCTAGTGTACAAGCGTTGATGGATGACTACACACAACAAGAGGGAGCGTACAGATCAGCACTTTTAAGACAGCAAGAGTTAGGTGGAGTAGCAACAGGTATGGGTCTTGAACAAGCAGGGTTTGCTACAACTCAACGTCAGATCGGAATTAATCAACCCATCAACAGACCAAGTGCCTTAACAACAGGTTTACAATCACTATCAGGAGGTTTAAATGCTATCGGCACTGGTTATATGATAGGCGAAAGAGCAGGGAAAACAGCATAACATGGCTAGAGAACGAGTACAAGTACAAGGATTAGGGGGAGCAGTTCCCGGTATATCACCTACCATTCAACGGGCTGGTCAGTATTCTGTGCAAGTTCAACGAGCAGGACGTAACAAGTTGATGGACTTAGCTGATGCGTTGGGTGAAGTTAATCCGTTGTTACAGCAGTACACACGAGTAGCCGATCTAGAGTTTGAGCAGTTCCAAGAAGAGATGGCTGGCAAGAGTCTTGAGGAACAGCAAGCTATGCTGAAACAGACGGAAGGAGAACTAGACAAACAAGTACGTCGTGGTGGTATGGGATGGTTGACATCTCCGTTAAATCAAAAGCGTAAGCTGAAAGCAGTAGGTGCATTAATGCACGACGAATACGAAAGAGAACTAAAGAGTCGTGTAGAAAACCCAGCTAATGCAGACGCAAACATTGATGATTTAATTAACGAATCTAAAGACACGCTTAGACAGAAGTACGACTCATTAGGCGGTGTGTTTGTTAATGATGGATTTGAAGGTGCTATAAGAGATACAACGAGACGTTACACATTGGCTCACGATAGTTTGAGCACAACACAAGCAAGGCAAGAGTTAAAATTAGCAGGAAAGTCTGTGCTATATAATGCGTCGTTGCTAGATCAACAAGGAGGTTTGGCGAATATACCTGCTATTGATGACTGGTGGGAAACAAACGAAGGTGCTTTAAATCCAACTGATTTATTTAAACTTATAGAAGACGTAGCTCTTACCCATGCTGTTAATGGCAATGAAGAGGCAGCTGAACAATGGTTGGATTACGCAGCAGGTCATTTAAGGGTAGGAACTACTAAGATGGGAACTGACCCGGAGAGTTCTATAGATGATGTTTTTGGTGAGTACGGTGCGGAGGAAGCTAGGATAAGACAACGTGTAGCTGAAGTAAGCGAACGCAGAGTATCTAAAGATAAAGGCGACGCTGCTTTGTTGTTGCAAGAGACGGAAGCTGATGTTGTCAGTGCTATGCTTGCTATCAGTAAAGGAAAGTCTTTTGAAATCGAAGATACTGTATTAAGAACAGAGCAAGAGGTAAAAGATTATTTTATTAATAAACTACAACAAAGTGGTAATGTTTATGCTAGAGGTTCGGATGGTATCAAAGTTATAAACACCGCTATGTCGTTGACTTCGGAAGATGAAAACGTCGTACGCTTTAAACAAATACACGAACAGCGAGTGACGGGAGCTTCTAGTTATAGGAATCAAATTAAGTATACAGCGGATAGAATAGCTAGTTTACCGACCAATGTAATACAAGACGATCTTACTGGTAAGTCACAAATTGACCCTACTATATTTAGCAAATCAGAAGAACTAAAAATAAAGTACTCACAATTAAGAGATCAAAAGTTTTTAGAATTAAGCACAGGTAGCTATCGTAATGTTAAGGGTGATAAAGTTGACAGCACGAAGTGGCAGACTGAAGTATCGGAGGATATGGAAGCATGGGATCAGCAGTTTATACAGGACTACGAGAATGAGTTAAATGGGTTTATTACAGAATATAAAAGCGAACAAAAAGCTTCTGCTATCGTAAGCGGGCAAAAGAACGTAGAAGCAGCTAAGAAGTCTTTAATTGATCCTACACGAGATTTAGAAGAAGCAATACCTCTCGTTGGTAAAACTTTTTTTGATATAGAAGAGAAGCTGTTGGAAGGTGATTTTAAATCAGCTAATAAAATAGCAAAAGATTTAGAACGTTCCGAGTTTACAGTAAGAACCGCTAATAACATATACGGACAGAGCTCTTTATATGAAAACCCCGTAGAGGGTGCTGTTAATACAATTCAATCTACAGCCACAACTAAGCAGCAAAAAGAAATAGCACAGCGTAGTCTTGTTATGTATCTAATGGCTAAAGGGGAGGATGTGTACAACTTGGAAAACATTAAGAATGGTAAATACTTATTAAGAATACCAAGGGTTACTAGACGCACTACCTACAAGCAAGCCACTCAACAAGGACAAAAAATAATAGGAGGACGAATTGGTGCGTATGGTGTAGGTGCTATTATTGAAACAAGACCAGCTAGAGAGTTAGAAATACCGATCGACAAGGAAGCTGTAAAAGATTTAGTGGGTATTTATCCTGTGATAGCAAAAGAAAGATTATCTGAAATTGAAGCAGGTAGGGTTGAAGATTACTCTCCTGAACTAGAATTGTATAACTCTATTTTTGGTACATCATTAGATGAAAGCGATCAAGAAAAGATAAAAGAATTTATTAACCTTAACGGTAAGCTTGGTAAGAAATTTTATAAGTAATGAAGTTAGAAAACTACACACCTGATTTTGCAGAAGATACAACTGAAAAGGAGCTAGGAATAAGTGATTATGTGTTTGATGCGTTCGCTGCTCCTGTACGTGGTTTGGAGGGATTGGCACACGGTGTCTATAATTTAGGTGATTTTCTATCTTTTGATATGCTTCCTGATTGGGACGAACAACGTTTCTTTGGACGCTCTCAAACATTACCCGGAACTTTAATAGAAGGACTTACACAGTTTGCAGTACCGTTTGGTATTATTGGTAAAGGTATAAGTGTAGCAGGTAAAGCAGCACGAGCAGGACAATTAACAGGCGTTGCAGGTAAAACTGCTAAAGCGGTAACCAAAGGTGCAAAGCCCGGACAGTTTACTGATCTTAGTTGGAAGGGTTACTTAGGAGCTGAGATGGCTTCTGACTTTGTAGCGTTCGACGGACAAGAAGAAAGACTGTCTAATCTTATTCAACAATTTCCTGAACTACAGAATCCAATAACTGAATACTTAGCAGCCGACCCTGACGACAACGAAGCAATGGGTCGAGTTAAGAATGTACTGGAAGGTGTGTTAGTTGGATTAGGTGTAGGTGCTGTATCTAAGTCTGTGATGGCAGGTATAAACGCTATTAAGACAAAGAATGTAGAGCTACAAAAAGGAGCAGACAGAGAAGATGCTATTACCACGGCAATGATGAAGTGGGGAGATGAGACCAAAGATTTAGGGTTTGCTGACTTACCTGAGTTTCGAGAAAAAAGACCTGAACCCGATCTACAGGAAAAACTAGAGACGGTCGAAAACACTGTTGAAAATTTAGAAGAAGCTATTGAGATAAGACCACGTCCATTTAAAACCTACGAAGAAGAAGGGATGATGGATATTATTCCGAGGGGTGCTGATACGCTAAAGAAAAGATTAATGAAGAGGTTCCCCGTAAAGGGAGCAGACCCTGAAGATATAGCGGATGTAGAAAAATTCATAGATGTAATGGGTCAGCGTATGTTTGGTGACGTTGCCTTATCAATAACAAACAAGATACCAGCTGCGGGTCGTTATAACTTTGGTAATAATCTCCTACAAATCAGAAAAAGCGTTATAGAAGAGGGTGGAGTTCAACGTGTAATGATACACGAGTTATGGCACAGTCTTAGCCGTTACTTACCAAAAGCAGATGTTGATTCATTAAGTAAAGAATTTAACAGAGAACGCAATAAATATATTAAAAGCTTTGGGGTTGAGATTAAAGATGTAGATAAGTTTAACTACAAAAACATTAAAGTTGAAGATCAGCCTGATGAATTAAAAGCGTTTTTAAGAGGGGAGTATACGAACAAAAACTATAGGTTTTCAGATTTAGACGAATACTTCGCTGAAGAAATGACTGATGCGTTTCTTAAAAAATTAGACACAGAAGAACTTGCTCCTACAGGCACATTTAAAAGAGTGGTTCAAGAAGTTGCTATTCTAATTAAAGATATGTTTGCGTCGTTGAAAGCTAAGTTAGGAATCGACCAACGACAAAAGATATTCAACGATTTTTTAAAACAACGAAACATTAGAAAGAGAAGCGAATATCCATTAGAGTACGGTTCAAGGTTTGCTGATCTTCCTGATTTTAAACCTACTGATATTGTTGATGATTTAGTTAAAAACGCTGATGTTTCTAGTTTTAGAGTTGGAGGTAAACAATCATTGACAGGGTTAGTTAAGACAATGACAAAACTTCCTAAAGGAATGTATCCAGAAGAGTTAGCAGGTATAGCAGATCAAGCCTCAACTAAACTGTTAAAAGAAGCTAAAAAGCAACCTAAGTTAAGCCAAGAGATGCTAGACGAAGGTGTAGTTAATGAACTAGCTGACGCAATGGGTTCGGACGGAAAGATGTTAAACTCATTGGTGCAACAAGCATCTAAAGACAAGCATGAGTTGTTTCGTATAACAGCAAGGATGTCGGCATTGAAATCGATGTTAACAGCTAACGGTAAAGAAATACTAGACGTAGCTGAACAATACAAGAACACCAAAGGAAAAGTAAGTGAAGATGAGTTGGAGATGACTGAAGCTCGTTTGAAAACTTTAATAGAACAACAACTACACATACAAGCTAGTCAATCAGGTTTAGCAAGTGGTTTTGGTAGAGGTCTTAAATCTAGGCAAATGGGTGTTAAGATTGGTCTAAGCGAAAGAGAAATATCCGATACTAAGCTACGCCAAGACTACCTAAATAAAAGAGGTGGTATGACCGTAGATAATATTGTTGAGAATATACTACTGGCTAAGAATGGTAATGGTGATGATCTGTGGAATACTATTATAGCTATGAACAAAACTGTCAGAGGTGCAGAAGGTGGTAAGTTCATGGATATGGTGCAGGAGTATTACAAGAACTCTTTGATGTGGGGGCCACGTACTTTAACAGTTAATGCCTTGGGTGGTGCGTTATCGTCTTCAATAAAGAACTTTGAAAGATACATAGGTGGTTGGGTTAGTGCTAGTCCTGAAACTAGGCAAGCTGTTGTTAATTCGTGGTCTCAAGGTATGCAGCTGAAAGACCTCGTAAGGTTTATGCTTAATGCTTGGAAAAGTGGCGACCACTATATAGGAGATGCTGGTTCAGCTTTTGTTGAGCAAACTGGTGGAAGCATCGGTTCTATAACAGCAAAGAATGTAGAACGTATGCGTGGTAAAGAAATAGAGAGCGACGGTATCAAGCAGTTCATAGATTACTTTGGCAATGCCGTTAGAATACCTAACCGATTTAATACATCTGTCGACCAGCTGTACAAATTTAACGAGTACAAGACTAGAGCCGTTGCACAGTTAACGCTGAAAGCTTATGAGTTAGGTATAAAGGACAGCGGAAAAGTAGCTGAGTATGTAACTGATTCATTGAATGCTTTGGTAACTAGGTCTAATAGAAACTTCTCACAGTCTAATTTAATTAAAGAAGCTAACGAAACTTTTAAACCTGAACAATTTGCTACACCTGCTGACAGAGAAAAAGCCATTGCGGAATATGTAGAAGGAAGGCAACAGGAAGTCGCTGAGATAGCTAGACAACAACAGCTAGTAGGAACAGAGACAAGAGATAACGACTTCATGGCACTAGAACAACTAGCACGTGATTGGGTTGATCCTAATATTAGATCAGCAGACGAAGTTACTTTCAGTGGTCAGCTGGGTAAAAATATGCAAAAACTACAAAGTTTTGTTAACGGTGTTCCGTTTGCTTTTATAGTTGCACCCTTTATTCGTACTCCTACTAACATATTAAAATTCTCTTTTAGTCGTTTGCTCGCACCAGCAGAAGCAGCATATAATGTAGCTAAGTATCTTAAAGGAGGAGAATACAAAAATAAGATAGACGCACTGTTGAACAACAAGGCACCTGCACTAGAGAAAACACGTAAGTCTTTAATGGAGCAAATGGTAGCTGTTAAACCTGACAATACTCCTGATTTATTGACTAGAGCAGAAGCACACGGACGATTAGCTAGTGGTACAATTATGACGGCAGCTCTTGCTTCCGTTGTTAGTATGTATAAAGATCGTATTAACGGTGGTGGCCCTAAAGATTATAAACAACGTCAAGCTTGGCAAGCTGCTGGTAATGTGCCGTACAGTATTAGGGTTGGCGATAAGTGGATTAGTTATCAAAGACTAGACCCTGTAGCTACTATGATAGGGGTCTTTGCTGATATGGCAGATTTAATAGAAGACGGCAAGATGCACAGTATTGACTCTAATATCTTTGAGAAAGTAATGGCTGCTAGTATGTTAACGGTTACTAGGAACGCTACTAATAAATCTTATTTAGCAGGTATAGATAAGTTTTTTAGTTTTATCTTTGATCCTGAGTCGACAAGTGCTGGGAAATATCTAGGAGGTGTTGCAGGTGGTTTTATACCTAATATACTGAACCAAGGTCAATCTCTAGCAGGAGATCAAGAGTTAAAAGAAACACGTACTTTCGTGGATGTTATAGCTAAACGAATACCGGGTGTAGCAATGGACTTAAAACGTAATCCACTTGGTGAACCTGTTGTACAAGAATACTTTGAAGGTGCTGCTGGTATTATTAATCCTTTAAATCCTATAATGTGGGGCAGTAAGAAAGATGATCCTGTGTTAACGGAACTAGCTAATGTTGCTCACGGTTTCTCTGCACCTAATGCTAAACTAGAAGGTCTTATTGATTTAACTAACTACGACGGGCCTAACGATAGAAGTGCATACGATAGGTGGTTAGAACTACATTCAAAAGTTAAAATAAACAATCTTACATTAAGACAAGCACTAACTAAGCTTATAAACTCTAAGCAGTACAAAGCACTTGATCCCCAGTCTTTTAGCGGTCTTCCTAGTCCTCGTGTTGAGTATTTACGCAGAGTAATGGGACGCTATAGACAGAAAGCTAAATTAGAAATGTTAAAAGAGTTTCCTGAAATAATGAGACTACAACAAGAAGTTAGAAGAGGAAAGAGAACGCAAAGAACAGAAGATGTGCTTGAACTCCTCGCTCAATAAGTAATAATATAATATCATGCCAACCACGTACGTAGATTATACAGCAACAGCAGCACAAACTGACTTTGCTTTTACCTTTCCATATTTAGAAGACGAACACGTAGTTGTTGAGATAGACGGTGTACAGAAAACACTGACCACTGACTACACTATCGTAACTTCTCCGTCCACTAAGATTGTACTTACTTCAGGAGCTACTGCCGGACAGGTTGTTAGAGTACGTCGTAAGAGTCAACCCGGCACAGACCTTGTGGACTTTGAGAACGGATCAGTCTTAACAGAGTCAGAACTAGACAGAGCGTATCTACACAATCGTTATCTAAACGAAGAGATAGGTGAACTAAACGATGCGTCGTTGCAGAAGGAAGCTGGAGGCACAGACTGGGACGCTGGTGGTAGTAAGATCAAGAATGTAGGGGAACCCACCGACGCACAAGACGCTGCCACTAAGAACTACGTAGACGGTAGTATATCCTCAGCCGTAACAGGTACAGGACTTCCTCCGTCGTTTGATAAGTTTACAGGGACAGGTTCACAAACAACATTCTCTTTAACCTTTACTACAAACGGTACAGCTTCCGCTTCAATTTTAGTAGCAATCGATGGGGAGGTAATAGACCCAGATGATTACACGATTTCAGGTGGTGCAGATGAAATAGAGTTTACCACACCTCCTCCTCTTAACTCAGAAATTCTAGTTATTGAAAGAGGTTTTAAAGTTAAGACGGACATACCAACAGAGTATGATTGGGGAAGCATAGTAGGTGATCCTGTTACCGCTAATTATTCATACGGACAAATAGTATAAGATATGAGTTTATCAGTACAATTAAGAAGAGGAACATCCGCACAGAACGCTGCGTTTATAGGAAGAGCTGGAGAGTTAATATATACAACTGATACCAAGGACTTGTTCGTACACGACGGTTCTAATGCTGGTGGTACTCCTGTTGGATCGTTAGCATCGATAGCTGATGATTCCGTTACTTTTGCTAAGATAGAAGAGATACCAGCTAATACGATACTTGGTAACAATACAGCTGGTTCTTCGGATATACTAGAGTTAAGTGTAGCACAGACTCAGGCTTTGTTGAACGTAGCTGACGGTGCCACTGCTAACGATAGTGATGCTAATTTAAAGAACAGAGCTAACCACACGGGTACACAGACTGCCAGTACTATATCTGACTTTGACACGGAAGTATCTAACAACACTGCTGTAGCTGCTAACACGGCTAAGGTAGGACTTACCAACGGATCAGTAGACTCTGACAAATTATCAACAACATTAGACTTTGGATCAATCGCATAACCACTTATAACCATGCCAAACATAGAAGTAAAATTAAGAAAAGGATCAGCTACAGAACACGCTTCATTCGCAGGAGCTTTAGGTGAAGTAACTGTAGATACGACTAACCAAACGTTACATGTACATGATGGTACAGGCGTTAACGGGTCTGGTGAACGTTTAGCTAAACACAGTGAGTTATCAGGAGCTGGATCAGGCGGTACAGTCACGTCAGTAGACAGCGGTACAGGATTGACAGGTGGGCCTATTACGTCAAGCGGTACGCTGAGTATAGCTAATGACGGTGTTGATACAGATCAGATAGCAGACGATGCTGTTACTCCTGCTAAACTAGCACACACTGCTGTTACACCCGGTTCTTATACAAACGCTGACATTACAGTAGACCAACAAGGCAGGATTACAGCTGCTGCTAATGGTAGTGGTGGTAGTGGCGTACAAGCTAAGTGCTTCTTTGACGGGACACTTTCAAGCCCTTCAGCTTCATCAGCGGTTAACATAGCTAGTATAACTAAAAACGGTACTGGTGACTACACGGTTACTTTTACTTCTTCCATAACTGATCCAATAGCTTCCGTCACAGCTGTTAATGCAAATGCTAGTGCTCCTGTAGATGCTAGTGTGTATTCAATAAGCTCTGCTTCTGTTCGTGTTATTACAGGATCAAATAATGCAGGAGTAGTCGATATGGGTGTACATTTACTTGTTTTCTAAAAATGACTGAATCCGTCTCACACTTTCTCGACTCTGCCCTTGCCATCGTTCTTGGCGTTATCGGGTGGATGATTAAAAAACTTACAGATCGATTGGAGAATGACGAGAGGCGTTTAACCAAAATAGAAGTAGAACTGGCTGCACAACGTGAACGGGATACTGCTGTTGAGAATCGTATGACGGGTCTTGAGAGTAGTGTTAAAGAGATCAGCCATAAACTAGACCGCATGATGGAGATGTTGATGAAACGTTAATATGGCTAAGATTTGTCCAAAGGGTATAGCGTGGGCTAAACGTACTTTTGATAAGTATCCTAGTGCGTATGCTAACATGGCTGCTTCTAAGTATTGCAAGAGTCCCACATACGGTAAGAAACGTAAGAAGCTTTCAATCAAGAAGAAGAAGTAGCATGGGTGAGTTAGCTAAATGGAGAGCACAGAACTGGGTACGTATTAGCAGCTCAGGTAAGATAGCAGGTAAGTGTGGGACTTCTAAGAACAAAAAGAATCCTGATCGTTGTCTTCCTATGTCTAAAGCACGTTCACTGTCCACTTCTCAACGAGCAGCTACAGCTAGAAAGAAGAAAGCAGCAGGAGCGAAAGGTAAACAATTTGTTAGTAACACACCCGCAGCAAGGGTATCATTAAAGATTAAAAAGAGGAAATAACTATGCCGTACGGAACTGGAACTTATGGATCACAAGTTGGTCGTCCACCTAAGAAACAAAAGATGAAACGTCGTAAGGGTTTGATGATTAAGAAAGGTAAATGAGTGTATCGTTATCTATAGGTAGAGGTGAGAAGTCCCGTAAAGGTGGACTCACTAAGAAGGGTAGAGACAAGTATAACAAAGCTACTGGGTCTAACCTGAAAGCTCCTCAACCCGGTGGTGGCCCTCGTAAGCGTTCTTTCTGTGCTCGTATGAGCGGTAACAAAGGCCCGATGAAAGACAGTAAAGGTCGTCCTACCCGTAAAGCGTTAGCGTTAAGAAGGTGGAAGTGCTGACGGATGGCTAAACCTTTTCGCAGAGCTCGACCCCGTCCTAATCCTTTATTCTTTCAAGCAAGGACTCTATCAGCTACCAACGGAAGTGGTGGAGGTGGTAGCACTGCTGATGTAGAAGTATCTATTGCTACTTTAAAGACACGATTGATTGCGTTAGAGTCAATAAAGGCGTTAGAATTTGAAGAGTAACAATTTATGAAAGATCACGTAGAAGGAGCTAAACTAGCAGACAGCTATACTGAACTGTGTAAGGGTGCAGTCGGGTATATGAAAGCTATGGAGGAGTACAACCCGGCACTGATGAATACCGTGGGTAAGTGGTTGAAAGATAACAACATAACCGTTGACAGCCGTAGTGGTACTCCTATGGATAGTTTAGCTAACGATTTTAAAACCCTACCTTTCAGTGAAGACACCGAGAATGAACAAGCAGCTGGAACTTGATCTGTATGATACGATCGATAATTATCGCAGAAATGACGGTAAGTTAAAACAAAAGTTATTACAGACGGGAGAGCCTAGAGGTACTTTTAAACACAGAGACCCACACCCTACTATAGCTAATTTGTTTTATATAAGTTGGATGAAAGGTAAAGAATACTGGGTAGAAGAAATTCCATATAAACTGTTAAGTAACACCTCCGATTATAGTAGGGGTGGTTATGTAAATCAGAAAGCATTACAAACAGGTTTACCTAAAGGTTTCTTTAAAGCAGGAGACGCTCATCCTACGATTAAAGGTTTTTTTTATAGACGCTATTCAGAAAGTAGGGAACTTTGGTACAGTAAAGAAGCTAATGAAGAACACAAATTAAAAAGTAATAAATTAGATAGAGAAAGACCGAAAACAGAAGAGCAAAAAGAAAAAAACCGTGAAAAAGTGAGGAAGTGGAGGCGAACCGAAAAAGGTAAAGCCTATACTAAAGCACGTAATCAAACTTATTTTAAAACGGAAAAAGGCAAGCTTGCTATGGCTGTTGTAATGAACAAAAGGAGAGCCGCTAAGAAAAAAGCTGTAGAAGAGCTCAGTGAAAGAGAAGAAGGTATTATAAAAGAAATCTACGCATATCGTATAAGACTCCAAAACAAACTAAGGATACCTTTTCATGTAGATCACATCATACCTTTATCCAAAGGAGGACTACACCACCCAATTAATTTACAAGTTGTACCCGCTAAGTGGAATGTAAGTAAAGGAAACCGTAACACCGAGAGATGGTTACCAAACGGAATGTAATAGTACCACCGCCTCTGCGGGACTTTAGAAACTTTCTGTACTTAGTATGGAAACATCTTAACCTACCAGACCCGACAGAACTACAGTACGATATTGCTGACTATATGCAGCACGGCCCTAAGCGGTCAACCATCATGGCGTTTCGTGGTGTTGGTAAAAGCTGGATTTGTAGTGCGTATGTAGTACATCAACTACTGCTAGACCCAACAAAGAACGTACTCGTTGTATCTGCTTCTAAGAATCGTGCTGATGACTTCTCTACGTTTACGTTAAAGATCATACACGATATACCCATCCTTAAACAACTGAAACCAACAGAGAACCAACGGTTCAGTAAGATAGCTTTTGATGTAGGCCCTGCCCCTGCCTCTCACGCCCCCTCCGTTAAGTCCCTTGGTATATCATCCCAGTTAACAGGGTCTCGTGCTGATATAATCGTAGCTGACGACGTAGAAGTCCCTAACAACTCCGCTACCCAAGGTATGCGGGATAAACTAGATGAACAAGTAAAAGAGTTTGAAGCGATCCTTAAACCACTCGATTCGTCCCGTGTGTTATTCCTTGGTACTCCTCAGTGTGAAGATAGTATCTATAACAAACTACGAGAAAGAGGCTACAACGCCCGTATATGGCCTTCGGAGTATCCGGATGAGTCAGAAGTCATATCAAACTACGGAGGCGATCTAGCACCCCTTATAGCCGATAATATAGACGAAACAACAGTAAGTACCACTACAGAACCTCTACGGTTTACTGATATAGACTTAGAAGAACGTAAGATGTCGTACGGTCGTACCGGGTACGCTCTACAGTTCATGTTGAATCCTAAGCTATCCGATGCTGATAGATACCCTCTAAAGATTAATGATCTGATCATCATGGATGTAGACGTGGATACAGCTCCGGAGAAAGTCCTGTGGTCGTCTGATCCAGATCAAGCAGATAGAACTCTACCTAACGTAGGTCTCAGTGGGGATCGATATAAACGTCCAGCTAAAACGGTCGGGGATAACGTACCCTATACAGGCTCTGTACTATCCATTGACCCGTCTGGTCGTGGTAAAGATGAAACAGGGTACGCAGTGGTTAAGATGCTTAACGGTCAACTGTTTGTACCCGATGCTGGTGGTATCCGTGGTGGTTATGACGAGGTAACACTAAAACGTCTCGTCTCTATAGCCAAGGATAACAAAGTTAACAAAGTAGTTATAGAGTCTAACTTTGGTGACGGTATGTTTATGGAACTGATTAAACCGTTGTTTCGTACTACGTACCCGGTAACAATAGAAGAGGTAAGACATAACAAACAAAAAGAACTACGTATTGTTGACGTTATGGAACCTGTACTAAACTCTCATCGTCTTATCTTTGATCCTAGTGTTATTAATGACGACTATAAGAGTGCTCTAACCTATCCTATAGAACAACAAACTAGGTACATGCTTATGTATCAACTATCACGAATAACACGTGATAAAGGTTCACTGGCACATGATGACCGTCTTGACGCTTTATCAATAGCGATTGGTTATTGGGTGCAGCAGATGGCTGCCTGCGTTAACCAAAACATGATTGATAGAAAACAAGAACTGTTAGATCAAGAGTTAACAAACTTTACTGATAGCTTTTATAAACGTAAACGTTCTAAAGCGTTCCTTTGGAGTTAACATATATCTCTCTTACATCTATCTTCTATATACTGTGTTTTTGTAGTTAGTACAGATACAGGATTATTTATAATCACACCTATCCTTAAACCTGTTGAAATAAGATGACGACTATAGGATAAAAGCGTGTGAAGTCTTTCAGGAGCTTTTACAATAACAGTTAATAACGACGACGATTATAGACGTCATTCGTTGTTAGTTGTCCTAAAGAAGAATTATCGACTTATTGATGTTATCGTTTAAAACAGACAGCTGTTGCAGCACTCTCACTAAAGCCGTGGAGGCTAGTATAACAACATAGAGCCTAGACAGGTTGGGTGTCAATAGTAGAGTTGTAAGTCGTTGTTATTAAGGGGTTTATGAACCGTGACAAAACGACGCTTGAAGATTGTAACAATATAACGTACACTATTTCATGTTATGGATATGAACCATCAAGTCGATTCTTTTATGTTCGATCTGGATAATTTAATACGACGATACCAGATAGAATATGACCTGTCAGATCAAGCATTGGTCGGAGCGTTGGAATTTGCGAAGCTCACTATTCTAACGGATTCCAGCATACTTTTCAGCCCGGAAGACATCGACGAAGACGACGGTATCAGCCCGCACTTTTGAGTCGCTAACGCTCCTCATCGCACTTACTCGCTACGCTCGATAACTGCTCTTCTAGTCGGTTGCTGACGTTGCAAAAAATGGTGAAAAAATCTGAGCGGCTTATATACGCTATGTACGCGTTCGTTTACCCCGTGGCTACCCTGTGTTTTTTCTACTGGCAGGGGATAGATTATTGCACAATACTTTT
>Ga0208793_1000956_pt1 | contig 17874 bp, 31 predicted proteins | sample 17_taG_FD_184092 | JGI IMG/M metagenome (GOLD analysis project Ga0208793, IMG submission 184092) | Marine viral communities from the Subarctic Pacific Ocean - 17_ETSP_OMZ_AT15314 metaG (SPAdes) (version 2) | ecosystem: Environmental > Aquatic > Marine > Oceanic | place: Pacific Ocean | collected...
TCTTTCTGAACTAGACGCTAGTCATTTAGATGTGTTACAACAGATCATTCCTATCTTAGGCTTTGATGTTCATAATACAGATCCTCATGCCGCCAAAGAAGAGCGTGAGAACTTAAGAGATTTTATGAAGTCTCCAGTTATGATCTTTGGCTATGGAGCTGGTGCAGCTACAGTGGGTAAATCAATCAACGGTAGTTTAGACGCTCTTCTTAATAAAGAGGGTGTTCAAGAAGCGGTAACAAAAGCTGTTCGAGAAGCTGACGCTGATATTAAAGGAGACCCAAAGAAGTGGTTGCATGACACTTTGGCAGACGCTGTTAATGGAGCTGTAAGTGCTAGGTTTGCAGATATCAAAGAGTTAACAAGTATCTTGTCTCAACTAGCTGAAGGAGCTGCTAATCAAGGCATCCCTCCTATTGTGAAACTTCAGAATGGTATGGCTCATTTATTTGGAGCTAGAACAACTGAACGTAACCCTTATAAGAGCTATAACGCAGATGAGACTGGTATCGCTGTTAATGTGTATGAGCGTAAGACAGATCCATTCGGTCATACACAAAGGCAACCTTCAGGTAATGAAATAACTTTAACAAAACAAGAAAAAGTTGATAATCCTGAGTGGTTAGCTGAGCAGGAAGCTAGGAAGGATCCTAACTATCGTAGGCGCCATGCAGATTCCAACGGTAATAGCTGGTTAGATGTTAAGAAGGTTTGGCCAGAAGGATCTCACCTTAAAGCCGCTACTCAAGCTGCTGTATTGATTACACATAATATGGACGCTATTAATATGGCTCTTGCCTTTGATAAGATGATCAAAAGTAAAACAGGCACTTTAGGTGCAGCTCAAGTTTTTGATGGTGCATTTATGGTACCCAAAGAAGCCAGAGCTTATGCTAAAGCCTTGAATGACTCCTTTTATGAGACCAACGCTGAATATTCTTACTTAGAAGAGTTTAGGCATTCTTTAGAGTCTTTATCTAATCCTAAAACAGGAGATGAGTTTGATTTTAGAGCTTTACCTAATTGGAAGCGTTTAGATCGTCAAATGAAGGATTTAATTAAAGCAAGAAAAAGATTGATTGCTGCTTTTAAGCATGACTCAAAGTATATCTACCAATTCTTTTGGGATGGTGCTGATAAGCTTAAAGCTACAAATGATGATGTTTCTGTGTTTAAAAGTGATGAAGTATTAACTGGTGACGGTTAAATAAAAATACCCCTATGGACTAATAATCCGTAGGGGTATTCTTTTTTTAGTATCCTCTTCTTTTCTGTACTTCTTTTAATAACTTTATAGCTTCTCGCTTGTTCTTACCAGCAATAAGAGTGCATTTGCCTGCGGCTTTCCTTCTGCTCTCTCCTTTGTTTATTAAGTCTTCTGTACAGTCGACAATGTTATCTTCGTAAGTTTTATTTAACATCCAGTCATTCATCTCTGGAGTGCCAGCTAAAGTTTGAGGTAAGCCAAAGCGCTCGACGTACTCTTGGTCGGTAATACCGTGTTCACTCATTACGTTGTAGTTTCTAGTTTCCATATTAATGTTTTCCTGTTATTATTGGAGGCTTCTTCTTTGCCTCGTTGTTAGCTTGGTTTAAATAAGAATTAAGACCTTCGAACATATTCTGGTCGTCTTCTAGTTCAAACACCATGTCATACACTTCTGTGCGATTCATAAAAGGCACGTCGTTGTGTACAAGGGTAAAGGTTGCTTTACATGTTATCATATTCTTCTCCTTGGGTTATTGATATATTTCTTTCTTGCTTGTCTGTACACCCGCCCCGCCCAATCAATTACATACATAATATAAAGCCTAGTATATAAAGGTAAAGGTAAAGCTAAGCACTTCTTACACTTTTTTATTCTTTTGGTATTCTTCATCTGTTATTGTTTTATGTTTTAAGTCTTCCCATTTGAACCAAGACATATCTATTTGTCGAATTCTTCTTAGGTCCATCAGAAAGTGAGGAGAAGGCTTTGAATAGCCAAACTCATCTTTTGTTGTTTGTTTCATTTTTTCATCTCGTTATATGTATCAACTGATATCGACACCCTTTTAAAGCCTATATCTTGCAAGGTCTTTAAAGTTGTGTGCCAGCTGATACATTGGTTTGTAGTGCTGTCAGAAACTGTATTTCTTAATACACTCTCTACCTTGAGCAAAGCTGAACTAATCAGTATTTTCTGCAATCTCCAACTCTCTGATAAGTTCTTTGCACATCTCAGTCGCTGATTCCGCTATGTAAGCAGAGTCATTACCTTCTTCACGTCGCTGTATTTGACCCAGTAGAGTCATTAACCCCTTCAGTTTCGTTTTGCATTGAACATTGGTGTGTAATCCAGTCTTCATCTATTTCTCCTCTAATAGTTACTTCAACATAATTATCTACTTCTTTCCCAAAATCACCTATCTCTACAGTAGTCTTGGTAACATACAGATAATTGTCATCTTCAATAATCTCAGCTTTAACTAACGCATCCATTAAGAATTTATCTACAGGAAACCCATAGTTATTTATATCCTTTTTGCGATTACCTTCGAAAAACAGCTTGTATTGTACACTTATTGTTGTAAAACGTGGTAATTTTTGTACAAACGGAGCTACTACTTCTTGATAGTCTTGTTTAACTTTGTTCGCTGCAAAGTGATGTAAGTTCCTAAATATATTCATAGACAATATATTAGTCCTTCCTTTTTTCGTATATCTAGGATAAGGTATCTTGTCTGTTATTAACATTTAACATTCCTGACAGTCCAGCCTCCGGTCGCGGTATTCTTCCTACACTGAACCTTATTCCCTTCGTAAGATGTATCGCTACATAAATCAATTAAAGTCTCTCTATAAGCCTTTACGAGCTTCTGAGCTGCTTTAAGCGCTTTATTAGCCGAGTCCCAATCTGTAGTAGCTTTGTGCCATTCTTTATCAGAGCGGGCCACAACATCTTTGTCACCAGCATCTGGCTTTCCTTTAAAGTATTCTTTCCAAGCGTCTTTAATTTGCTGTTGCATTCCTGTGTCACAATCAATTGTTCTATGTAAACCACGTTTGTTTTTCCAGTCATAAACCCAGAATTCACATTTAGATTCTTGAGACACAAGCATTTGCTGTTGCATCTGAATCTGGTATTGGATCGGTAAGTCTTCATCATTTTCCATTTCTGCCCATAATGGAGAACAAGAACCGTTTAATGGAACCTTAATCTCTAGTATAGACCCTCCTCCTATTTGTTTTCCATCTAATGAAGCCATTAAAGGTAATCCATCAATCGTATCAACAATGCAACAAGGTTCATAAAGCTTGCTTGTCATTGATTGATACGCCTCTCTTGCTTCGTCCTCGTATCTGTTGCCATTTTCCATAGCAAAGTTACTCTTTATTTCTCTCTCCCCATTCTTTAACTCCCATAGCTGCAACGGGGTTTTAGGTACCCATGGATTTACACCCATAGCTGCTGCAGCTTCTGATGCTGTGCCATACTTCTTTCTTAAAGCTAACCAAGGCTCGCTTCCTTGTGCTAATTCCTCTTCTTTATATGTCTTCATTCTTTTTCTCCTTGAGTACTCCTTGATATTCCCAAACTAAAAAAGACTTAGACTTAACCCAGCCATGCTTTAAATAAGCATCCCAGTCCATACATCTTCGGTCTTTCCCATCCATTTGACAATACCAACTCATATTCTTTCCTTATTATTATAATTTGGGTGGTTGCTTGTATACGCGACTGCAACCAAGCCGTTCTATAACTCTATTAGAGCATGAAAGGGATAAACATGAAAACCCGAGAACTCTAATAGAAGGTGGTATACTCACCCAAGGTTTATTATCCTGCCTTTTTGTTTTTGTATCGTTCTTTGATATGCAGGTGCGTAATAAAGTTTGATATTTCTTTACTTGGCCTAACTGGGGTTATCTCTCCGTAACCAGGCCATTCATTAAACTTACTTTTATATTTCCATCTTGCCCAATTAGTAGAGTAATGCTTGATATGGGCATAACCTAGCAATTCAGCATAGAAGTTACATTTATAGTTTGGCTCGTAAGTTACCAATTTATCTATATTTCTAGTCTTCTTATTTACAAGACCTAGCTTACCCTCTATTGTTTCAACATATCTTGATTTAGGATTATGTATCTTACCACATTGAGGACAAATGTTAGAGCCTGAATAAGATCTAAAGCAGCCTTCACAAATGATTACCTTCTCTTCTTGAGGTTTAGCTTCACCTGAAGTTGCTTCTTGTTCCTTGCCATGAGTTAACTTCCAGTCGTGATCTTCATCTATAAACCCATGTAAGTAGACAGCGCCACTATGATCAATAATAATAGCATTAACCTTATCTTTATAAGTCCTTAAAACCCTACCCACCATTTGTATATACAATCCTTTAGACTTAGTAGGCCTAGCTAAGATACACACCTCAGCACTTGGCGCATCAAATCCTTCTGTTAACACCATACAGTTACAAATCACAGTTATCTCTTTTCTACTAAAAGCTTCCAAGATACGCTGTCTTTCTTCTAACTCTGTTGAACCATCAATATGAGCAGCTATCACCCCTTTATCTATAAAAGACTCTGTCAAACTTTGAGAGTGCTTAACAGAGGTTGCAAATAATAAAGTTTGCTTTCCTTTAGCTAGACTAAACCATGTTTGAAGTATGTCTGCCACTAGGTTCTTACTAGTTTCCATCAAAGCAGCTAAACTTTTCTTATTGTAATCACCAGCTGTCATCTTAATGCCAGTTAGATCTGGTATAGTCGGAGAGTAATAGATAGCTTCACATAAGCTACCTGATGCTATCAATTCTTTGATATCAGGAGCTTTTATCATATCTTCATAGATTAAGCCTAACCCTGTGCCATCTGATCTAATCGGAGTAGCAGTCAATCCAAGCACTAAAGAATTAGGATAAAGCTCGATAATCTTTTTATAAGTATTAGACATCGACCTGTGAGCTTCATCTATGATTATTAAGTCCGCACCAGGCAGATCAATCTTTTTCTTATTGATTGCTCTAGCTCGTAAGGTATCAACTGATACAACCTGGACATCTGCAAACGCGTTCTTTTCTTTTGTTTCGCTTGCCATGATAATGCCGTAATCAATACTGAAAGCTTTAAGGGTTCCTGCAGCTTGGTGAATCAACTCTCTTCTATGCGCAAGGAACATTACTTTCTTACCTAACTTCAAGTAGTATTCAATAAAAGCAACTGCCATAACAGTCTTGCCTGAGCCTGTAGCTGCTTGTAGCAAGATACGCTTGTTTCCCTTTCTATGAGACCTGACTATATTATTTAAAACATCTTTTTGATATTGTCTTAGCTCCATAGCTACCTCTTTAGCTCAAAGCTAATTGGAGCGTTATGCTCATAAGAAGTCAACGTTAACATACTAGGCATAAATTCTTCCATTGCCTGTCCTCTTTCCATATTTAATTCCCAACGAGGGCTGTAAGTAGATACACTCTTTGTTTGATCAAGATAAGTAATAACCTCTTCTAAATGTTCATGATAGATGTGAACGTCACCTAAGCTCATCTTTATGTTACCAGGTTTCAACCCTACTTCATTTGCAAGAATGATTAACCAAGCTGCGGCAAAGATAGCGTCTGATGGTAACCCAATCATTGTATCAACTGATCTTTGAGTCCACAGCATATTTAACGTATTGCCATTTGATACATGGAATTGATACATCATATGACAACAAGGTAAATCTAAGTCATCTAAGTTACCTGGGTTCCAACCCGTGACAATCATACGGCGATCGTTAGGTCTATTCTTTAGCTTATACTTTAAGGCAGCGATCTGATCAACACCATTAAAGTTATACCAAGCGTTGCCATAATCAATGTTAATTGAACCATCAATCTTAGCCCACTTATCCCAGTAGTTGCAACCTTTCTTCTTAAAGTCGCCAATATGCTTTGGCTGGTTTAGCATTGCTGCTAACTCACCTAACACCCCTTTGTGGAACATTTTACGACCTTGAATAATAGGAAACTCAGTAAACACATCGCCTAAATCGATCATCTCGCCAAATATTGAACGAGTTGTTCCATTCCGGGTATCTTTATCAACACCTTCTCTAACAATCTTATTAACTAGCTTAATATAGTTTGCTTCAAATTGTGTCATACCTTTACCTCCTTATCCCAAAAATTATCAATCCATTCTTCTGGCTGATGATTTAACTCAATCAGAAAAGCTATGTTTGTAGCAGCATGCGCCAAATGAGTAAGCCTTGATTCAGGATCTGTTATTTCACCTGAGCGCCAAGCTTCTAAATGACGGTACAATGCCGCTACATAACGACTCGGGTCGTCAACATTCTTCCAATTGTTTGGAGAATACTTTTCAGCACCGAATGTTAAGACTTTAGCCACATCCTCTAATAGAGAAGGGGGAACTAAATCGTATCTTAACTTTGCGTTATCATTTTTAGTAAACTCTTTCATCTAACACCTCCTGTAGTCTTGTTTCGGGCGCTATAAACCCAGCCCCCTTATCAATGCTTGCCTTTATGTTCGAAGCAGTCTTAACGGCTGTTTTTGTGTCATTAGAGTCACATACAATCAGTATAGCTGCTTCAATTTGAGTAGAACTAAGCCCTAACTTCCACATTGCTCCAATTGAGACATAGATTAGATCAACTAAAGCATCTAGCCTATCAACGTCCACTGTGGACTCTTCGAACTCTAAAGCTTCTTCAGTAAGTAAGTTTCGTGTTAGCTTATGATCAAACTCTTGATCGTACCTTTCACTATTCCAGTGAATTACTCTTTCGATTATTTCTTTCATGTTGTTCCTTTTATTGTTATAGATTAAATTAAAGAGGTCGTAATATTAAACAAGATAAAAAAATCTATTTATTCTTATTGTAATCACGACCTTTATTATAGCTTGCCGACTCTTATAGAGTCTACAGCTAGAAAGGAATATCGTCTTCTGATTCTTCCATTGTTAAGTCAGCTAAAGGAACTTCCTCTTTAGCGTCATAAGCGAAGCCTACACTATCCTCTCCACCACCAGTAAATTCTACTAGCTCTACTACTTGGACAGCAGTAAGCTCAGTAGAGGTTCCTTTCTTACCCATGTAAGTCCAGTCCCATTTCTTGTATTGGATGTTACAGATCGAGCCGTTGCCAATATTAGTCGTAACAGGCTCCCCGAACATGTCAACCACTACAGGGGGTTGCTTAGGGTCTCCAGACTTCTTCCATACACAATCCTTCTTGAATTGGATTGACATTTCCCCAGAATCAGCATCAGCATTCGCTACCTTTGCTTTAGGTGACATATCTGAATCGTTCCACTTCTTAGCGAAATCTTTATCAACATATACCTGCACACTCCAAGTGTCTCCAAAGTCTATACTTACATCTTTATTGTCTTCACGTAGTTTAGCCCACGAAACTTTCATATTTTCTAGTATCACTATTCTTACTCCTGTTTTATTAAAAAGAGCTGCACGACTCTCTAAGTGGTAGATGAGAGTCGCACAGCGTTTTGGGGTTCTTGCAGCCTACCACAACTACAAGTTATACTTAATGGAGATAAATCTTTATTTCCCCTCTATAAGGAGCTCTTAGGATTTTATCCATTAAAATCAATGACTTACACAGCTTTTTTAACAGAAAAAATGTGCTGACTTTTTCAGTTCAGAAAGGTCTAAATTACCACCTTTTGGAGCCTCAAAATCAAAGCTTTTATCGTTGCCGATAAATTGTCTTTTCATGTCTTCAAAAATGTCTAAATCATACATTTCGACAAATATCTCTTTGGTTACTTCTAACAAACGATCAACATCGTCCGCATGAACAGAATAACTATCGTGTATCGCACCAAAAGATGTGATACCTTCATTGTGTAGTCTGTTGATAACTAAAGACATATGACTAGCATCCATTGAGTGTACATAATTGGGACTAATCCCAGATATGATCTCATGAATAGCAGGTCGATCTGTTACTTCGCGATAAACCAGTCCGATCGTTTCATCTAAGACCTTTATTCTGATTTGTCGCTTATCTGTCATCCACTTACTTGATATAACTGGAAAGCCGCTTGGAGTCATCCATCTGACGTCTCTAAGCTTCAATTCAATCAATCTATGTTTTACTAAGGCTTGTAAGTAGTCTTTAACTGCTACAGGCCCTGAGCAAATTGAGTTGTAAGTATCAACAAGATCCTTTGATAATCTCTTTGCTATCGCCTTGGTAATACCATATTTTGTGGTCATACCTGCATCATAACAATCTGTGTAAATAATATTTGCAATACACTTTACACCAGCATCATAAGCTTTTGTCATAGTACCTCTTTTACTAATGCCTTTTCTTATAAGTTTCATTGGAATCTTAGCTAGTATAGCAGATAAATCATTATCTATGTTCCTATTTAAAATACCTTTCGCTACTACTATATAAAAGTCTATCGGCTTGTCTTGAGGTATTAATCCTACCATTCTACCTGCGATCTCATCCTTTGACATTGCAGCTAGATGTTGAGTACCATTTGATGCTCCATCAATAGCAATAGGCATTTTAGACATGTAACCTTCACCTTCAGATATGTAAGCTATAACTTCATAGCATAGAGATAAGAATACCCATGGTTTTTCAGCATTAAACCAAATATCTAAGGTTTCCATAGGGTCTGACACAATATCCAAGAATAGATCTAAATGCTCTTCCGCCCAATTAGCTCTATCTATTAAGCTCATTTTGTCTACAGATATATCAGGAATTCCATCAGCAACCAAATCTTTTACATAATCTACTTCAGTCCATTTGAGAGTCTTTAGCTCTTCTACTGTATATGATTGGTTGTAACTATTTGCTGTATGTACAAGTAGCTTCTCATACCCAGTAGAAGTCATCGGCTTTTCTTCTACAAATTGTAAATGACCTCTCGCTAAGTCTGACGATTGATAACTAAAGTACGGGTCTTTAGAATATATCCTACCCCTAAAATCAAGAAAGCAACTTAAATAGAATTTGTATCCACCCCATCCAGGATATTCTTCAGTTCCGTGGATAGTATTTAAGATCGCCAATTCTCTATTCGCCTTTGATTGGGTGCGTAAACAAGTCTGTTTTGCTAACCAGTTCGTGTTGTGTCTTTCATATAGCGTCTTAAGCTGCGAAATCTCTTGTTCTACGAGCTTTTTTACCTTACCGTTAGGCTTTAGCTTAATAACCCTCCTCTCAAGCTTAGATAGCTTGGCTTCTAAATTCTTTACAGTTGTCGAATTTCCTTTGTGAGGGTTAAAAGGTGTCCCATCTTTAAACAACTTTACTTTATGATATTTCTTGTTTGCAGAGGTTCTTGCTATATCCTTTGTATCGAATATAACTTCTTCACCTTCTTTATCAGTTAGAGTAATTAGAGTATTTGTTAACTTCTCTTTTAATTGAATACTAATAGCAGCGACATTAGGATTGATTTCCCATTTCACTTGTTCTAAGTTATTGACAGCTTTCAAGAAAGGTTGTTTATTTCCGATTAATTGAACTTTACCTTTGATCAAGCCTTCTTTAACACCATCTACAACTCGTTGTTGCTTTTCCCAAATTGGGAATTTAGTTGTTGAAATACCTAAGCGTTCTTTACTTAAGTACTTGATATTAAAGAGTTTTTCTCCAATCTCTAGTTGGTAAGGCTGTAACCGTATAGACGTAAGTTTCTTGTCTATTTTAATTTCTTCAATAGTAAAGAACTCTTCACGTCTCAATATAGCATACTTATGTTTTATTAAGGTAGAAGTAATACAAGCGCCTAAGTGCATCTTGGTGTCTGCATAAATAGTAAGATTAAGATGCCTATTAACGATATTACCTAAGTGCATATTGGTATTAGCGAATCGTAGAATACCTTCTTGTCTTTTAAAAGAAGATGTTAAGTAATTTAACGCTTCTGTAAAGATAGCATATATTCTAAAGTCGCCTCTCAAACATTGAGCATTTCGAAAGACCTGTACAGCTTTACTTCGATTGTTCTTACTGTCCATGATCTTATCTTCCAAGTCCCTCACTAACTCTGTCATATCATTATTCATGCTCTCACCTCAAGTAATTGGTCTGCAAAATCAGTACCGATCTTGTCAGGTATAAATACATACACCTCTAATCCTTCATTCACAAGTCTCTCTGCTAATTTATAAGCGGCTAGTTGTCCAACAAAGTTCTTATCGTTATCCCCATATATAAAGACAATCTTTACACATCTAGGAGGTACGAACTTAGCTAGGTTACCAGCATTTAAAGCAGAGAAGGCCGGCAATCCGCAGTCTTTATGAGCAGCATAAGCATTTTCGATACCTTCTGCTATACAGATGCGATCATCAAACTCAGTATGCAATCGTATAGCTGCACCAGTTATTGTGCCAATAGGCTTCATAACCTTCCGAGCAGGGCTTAGTTCAGCTTTCTTACCATCTTTAGTATAAGTAAGATGATAACTAACCCCTTTACCTTCAAAGTCCTGTATTAAAGCGATTACAGTTGGAAATACACCTACACAATTACCATCTTTCCAGTATTGAAGATCACCTTGACGTAAGCCGTCAGGCATTTCATCAAACCCGCGGCTTCGTAGATAGTCCATTTGAGGGGAACCCCAAGTGAGCCTGCCACTTGCTTTATGTACTTTCATTAAAGCAGGCTTAGGATCGTATTGAGGTTTTGTATCGCGTGTATTACCTGCAGGTCGTAGAACTCCGACTAAAGGTTCAACTGCCTCCGCAGCTTGCGGGAAAGACCAGTTGTTGTATTTTTGTAGCAAGGTCCACCCATTACCATTGCCACAATGACGACAGATATAGACGCCATCCTCGTTATAGTTTGTCCAAGCATAGCGATCTTTACCACCGCATAAAGGACAAGGTCCGTTCTTTTTGTTTAAGAACTCTTTGGGTATACCTAATGTACTTAGGACTTCGTACCATTTCCCACGAACAGCACTGCAAACATCATCATCCATGATTTTACCACCCTCCACCAAGTTAAGAAAATATTATACACTTTATTACTCCTTTAAGTAAGGTCAAATTCCATGCAACCGTCGTGCCATTCTTCCATTACCCCAGGGCATTCATCTGGGCCAGAAGCAGTACATTCGCGCAAGGTAGGACTATCACCAGTACCATAAGCATCAGTAGTCCTTTGTATGTGGCAACACTCTTGGCAGTACTCACCTTCTTCATCTATTTCCTCCATTAATAGTATTCTATCTGCTATCCATTTATCTTTACTCATCTTATAATCCTTGAGCTCTATGGTACAAGAAGTTATCGTTAAGGTAACGCTCTGTATCAGACTCGATATTTTCAAAATAAGAGATACTTTCCAATTGGGTCATAACACCAGGTGGTAATTGATACACAGACTGCACATCAGGGTATCTGTTAAGTATTTGTTTTTGTTTCTTGCTTAATGTTTTAGCCATTATTTTTCTCCAAAAATTAAATATAAAAGCCAACCTTGGTATAAGATTGCTATTCCTACTAACACTTCAAATGTTTCCATGTTTTCTCCTCAGTTTGTTATAATATACGAGAGTCAAGTCTATTTACCTCCTCAAGATAAGTATATCCCAACTTGACTCACCTAATTTGTTTTACCAGCTAAATAAGCATTTACGCTTAGCTCTTTTGACTACTAACTCAAGAGCGTTAACTTTACTGAGATTATGACTCTCAGCAAGGTCACAAACGTATTTATATGCGTCTTCTCTAGCACTTAAAGAATGGGTTTTGTTACTTGCAATAACTTTATCCTTTCTTTTTACATTAGATAAGAACGCTTTACGATCTGTCTTTATCTTTTTGTTAGCAGTTAATACTCCAGCAGGTTTAGGTGGATACCCATTTTTATCTAACTTAGTATATTTATATACGCATTGAGTACTAATACCCATTGTTGAAGCTACACCACTTACCGACATCCTTTTAATATAAAAGAGATTATTCATTTGATTTACTTGTTCTTGCGTTATATTTCTTCCTTTCATTTTTTACTCCTATTTGACTTACGCTTATTATTTTTACGGCGTTCAACGTTCTTCCTGCATGCGTCATAGGGAGAGCAATATCTGCCATTCAGTTTTACTTCACCCACCTTCATGGCAAGCTTCTTCACATCTAGCCCACCAACCTTTAACTGATTGATAGTCTATTACTGCTTGAACCTCCTCAGGGAAGGCTTTTAGCAATTTCTTTTGGTTATTACTATCCGCATGGAATAATAAGTCACCAAGTTTCTTTTCAAAGCCATCTAACTTTCTGTATTGCCAGTTATATACGAAGCTTTGTCCTCTTGTTGGTAATGTACTCATTTCTTTCTCCTTAAAATTGTTGAATAATAAAAGCTTCACTAGGGACATGTTGCAATGTTTTTATGTTTAACTTCTCTGTTATGGGCATAACTATTGTATGTTCTTCAATAGCCTCCATATCTGGATACTCCTCCATAGCATCCTCTCCTCCATAGTCAAGCCAAAACTCGCCTATATGGGCATATTCTGTGAATTCACAGCATAAAGCAATAACATCTAGCTCCATAGGTTCATCCATTCCTTCTTCAAAGTCTTCAAGCGTATTAAATAAGACTCCAAGTCCTTCATAGGTGAAGTTATCAGGTCTTAATTGTTGAAAAGCATCTCTAAATCTGTGCTCGTTTACTGTTTCTACCATGTTTTTCTCCTTTTATTGCGATGGGACTTATCTTGGGTTGTCTGCATCGTATAAATCATCTAGCTTTTCGTCTCTTCCGAGTCTTAAAGGCTCTACTTGTATACATTCTGCGCCCCATATACTAGCTAATTGACCTCCGATCTCCTTTAATAAGTTTTTGTCTGTGTGTTTTGATCTAAATTCACATGAAAACACATCTCCATGCTCAATACAATGAGCTACATACGATAATTGATTGTCCATATTATTCTCCTATTTTTTGTTAGTTATACAAATACCGAATAGATTGCTATACCAAACAATACTATTGAAAGACCGGCACATGCGTTCAGAAAGTAATTCTGAAACTTCATATTCATTAAATGGTTACCTGTCATATTATTCTCCTATCCTTTGTTGGTTATATTCTAAGATTTCTAACGGTACGTTATCTCCCTCTCCATTGGTAGCCGCAAAGAAATCAGCTTCTGATCGCCATATAGTTACCAGATCATCTCCAACAACGATAAACTTATCTAATTCCCAAATTAGAGCGTATTTGCAGTTACCGCCGCCGTTGAATAATTCTACTTTTTGTACATTCATTTTGTTAAGTGCTCCTTTAGTTTAAATAGCAAAGATGATTTGTTTTATTCCTTCATCAATATAGAGTTGATGTTCTTCACCTTCGTCTAGCATTTTTAATTCTACTAACCTTTCTATTGTTTCATCTCGTTCTCCTACATAGTTAGCATCTTCCAGTTCTACCTCAAGTGTTGTCCAACCTTCATAGTTAGGCATTGCAGCCATAAAGTTGTCCTTAGCAAGGTTCTCGTAAGCATCATCTAGGCTTTCTTGTGGCCAGCCTAGTAATCCTCGGTAAGCTGTCTTATATATTGATAGACTCATCTTTATTCTCCTTAAAGTAAGTATTAAATTCTTCTATTGACCTCTCTTTCGAGGTGTAATAGAACTTTCTTTGCTTTAGCTGGCTGTCAATGATCTCATAAATCAAGTAACCCCCATCTCTCATGGTTTCAACGACCATAAGTAAGCTCTGCAACTAAATGAGCATCTACCCCAACTGGCTGATACATATCAATTTCATAGTTTGTATCAATCGGCTTTGGTACAATAAAAACCCACCTAGGCGTTCTTTCATGGTTAGTTGCTTTCTTATGTTTTGTGATTGCTTTTTGCATATCTTCATCTATAGACCAAGTAGTTACAGATGATACAAAGTAATGTACCTTTTTATCGATAACTAATTGTTCTTCTTTGTTCAACCAATGTTTTGTTCTTTGATTCATACAATCTCCTCCGCCGTATATATTGTTATTTCTGAGATGTCATCCTCGTCCAGAAGTAGTTCTTCTGCTTTAGCGCAAGCATCTTCTTCGTTCTTAGCCTCTACTTCGATCACACAACCTTCGTCACCGTATATAGTTATATCTCCAGCTATTCCAAAGTCGTGGTCTATTTCATAAGAGAAGTCTAGCTTTACCTCATATTCTTTTAAAGCGTCTCCTTTGATATTATCTCTAAGTTGATGAAGCTTATTGCAACCAAAAGATTCCTCAGATTGATCAGGTTCTATATCCATCGTTCCTGGCAGCTCATCTAATAAGCGTCTTTCAGTAGTAGTTAATGTGACCGCCCATTGCCATGTTGGATATTCTGTAGAGTCTCTAGAATCTCTGTAAGCTACTAGCATCTGACTACTTTCCATTTGTAGATAAAAGTAGTGCATCTCTTTTTTTGCTTCTGTTGAAGTTTTCTTTTCAGTCATTGTCATCTCCTTTATTTCTTTCATTTTGTTGTTATACTCTGTCAATACATCTATTACTACTAATTGATTAAACCCTCCGATATGCCATCTGTAAATCCCTTCAAGACAATCAGCGTCTTTCCAGTCATAGATAGACGCGACCTCATGATTTAAGAACCTAATCTTCCATTCTCTTGTAACTTTATCTTCAAGGCCTCCCTTTTTAGGCTCTCCAAAGGTTTGTACTAGTTCATCATAAGTAGCTAAGATTTCACCTTTAAATGAAGTTCCTGTTGTATCTACTTGTTCACCTGTGTCTTTAATTATTGAATATTCCATGTTTTCTCCTTAGTGTTTTGCGTATGGGTCTAAACCGAAGTGTTCCCATACAGTTAAAAGTATTTCCTTAGGTAGCAAGGCTATTTCATAAGCCCCACTTCCTTTGTAGTACTCGTTTGTAAAGCTTAGTACAATCTTTTCTAACTCATTGTATTTATCACTTATTGTTGCCATACCCGATGCTTCCATAGTATTCCACATATAGGTAAGTTCATTTGCTAGCTTAGCACTTTCATGATTCTCATAGATCCACGGTTTAAGTACATCATTAAGATTCAGCGCTTCTTCTATCTCATTTAACCCTTCCTGGTTATATGTTTTTACATAATTCATGCTTTCTCCTTTATTGTTATTTTGTATTCAATATCTAACGGCTCGTCTTTTAAGATAATAGTGTTTTGATTTTCAATATAACCATCTTGAAAGCCTTTGACAAAAGACTCGTCTTGCTTCTTGTTATTCATAATCAAATCATAAATATTATTCATTACCTCTTGCTTGTTCATACTTTCTCCTTATATTGTTTTTAACATTAACTTGTACAGCGGATCTGACATTGGCTGTAAAGCTATTCTTTCTTCAGACATGGATCCCCATTTATCTACTTTTAGCCTAACCCTCTTCTTTGGTTTTACTTTCTTCTTAGGCTTATGTATTGGCTCTTTGAATATCTTTTTTGGACCTGAGTATTCATTCAATTCTTTCTTTGAGCCTTTATAGATTAGGTTTGGATCGGTTGATTTCTTTAGACGGTAGCGCACCATATCTTTAGTAAGACCTAAATCCATTAATGATTTGGATGTAACTACGTCTCCATTGTCTAACGTATATTCTTTTAGTTTTTTCATTTGATGGAGAGTATCCTTTTTCTTTTGTCTAATCCAACTGAATCTTTTGCTATACCAGCTGTTTTAAGACGATTAACGAATCGCTTAATGGTTGATAAGCTTGTGCTAGCAAAGTATGGGTGTTGGACGATATCAGCGATCGTAGCTCTAGTATGGAACCCAATATAAGCAGCAACATCTGTAATATCAATAGACAAAGCAAATTTAAGCCTTTCATCTTGCTTGATTAACTTTTTCCACGTCTTTTGTTTTAATACCCAGATTGCAGCGTATTCACTCCCCGTCTCACGGTGGCCTTTGTTTGGCATGTTATTTCTCCTTGTTTTTAATAAAGTTATCCCAAATCCAGCATCTAAACTGGTTTGGCTTGTAGTTAAAAGACAGGTTGTCCTTTAATTCCTCTTGAAAGTCCCACATTAATAATTGCATATCAGCAGGATTCTTGTTTAACCAAGAGTTTACTTTCTCTTGGATCTTACCTTTCTTTTCAGCTTCATGTTTTCCCATCTTAATTCTCCTTGTTATTAAAAACATCACCTTTCTTTGTACCAGTATTCTCAGCAGGTGGGTAGCTTGAGTTTAAGTATACTGCTCTTCTGTTTAGCTTACTGTCCCATTTAGAGGTTACTACTATCTTAGGTGTGATCTTATCTTTCTCTTGATAGTATTCTCTAATCTTTGCACAAGCCATACCAAAGCAAGCAACTACATATTCACTTGTGTAAGTGATGTTGCTTTTCTTATTGACTTGAGCATGATCTAGCCATAAGTACAGCATTTCTTTCTTTCCATTACCGTTCATATTTTCTGGGTAATGCTTCATACGGGTGATCGTAAATTCAGTTGGGTTTATATTTAACATTTGTTTCTCCTTAATAGCTAATAGTTATTGTTTCGTATGGGTTCATAGCACAGTCGATCGCTATTCTTGCTAAGAACATTAATCCTCCGTGAGCTGTACCCCATCCGTTTGCTGCATCAAATCCTTCGATATGATCGTGATAATGAGCTCTTCTCAAAGCTTCTTTTAGAATAGGTACCGTTTGGTAGCCTGACATTCCATTGATTACGTGGAGTCCTTTATCGAACTCTTTGCTCTCGTCTAAAATGATTTCGTTAAAAAGACCAGACATGTTGCTGGTATAGTTGTGGGATTCATTCCCGATATAGACATCGTATGACATATTTACCTCCTAAAGTAGGGTTTATTATATACTATATATTGACCAATATACAGTTTGTTTCGGTTTTATTACTAGTTATTCTTCATAGTTCTCCTTTCTTTTGTAAACAACAATCACATTCACAGTTTAATCCTAACCAATCATCTTGATAGTCTTGTTGAGGACCTTCATGTAAATGCTTTATCCTTACCAGGTTTTTATGTGCTTCTTCTGCTGTTAGATGCCCTAGTACATCTTTGTTTGTGATATCTGACTCGTAGTATAGTTCACCAGCACTATCTAAGATAGCTAGCTCCCATAGGCCTGCGTCTCCTCCGTAGCTGCCTGTATGACTGACTAGGCTTGCCCCATAACCATTATCAAACTTATAGATTAATTGCATACCACCTAAAACTTTTTTTGTTGCTATTAGATTATTTAACATTTTTATTTCTCCTTATTATGTACAGTTTATTCAATCCAACATTCAGACGCTTTAACAACACGTGTCTCTGTGTCCCATGGAGCTTCACCTTCTACTTCTAAAGTTAATGTGTTTCCATTAATTTTAGTAATTTCAGCAGCAGTTTCGTAATCGTCTTTAACCCAAACTACGTCTCCTACCTCCACTACTCGCCCTTCGACCCTTGCTTCGTCTAAGCGTTCCTTCTTCCAGATTGCATTTACAGCTTCATCCATAGTATTAAATTCACCTATTTCCATGAAGTCTGAATCCCATCCGTCGTAACAGCTAAAGTATTCTACAAAGCCTACATCTACTTTGTTAGTCTCTGAGTTTAAATAGAACCTATAACCATTAGCTGGCATACGTTCTGTCCAATCATCTGGATTGTTTGGATCCTCATCTATTGCGTTACAAAATGTCTTTCCCGCTGCAAACTTATTTTCTAAGTGCTTTTTCTTTTGTGTTGTGTTCATGCTGTGTACATTTTGTTGTGTTCTTTTAGCCAGACTGCTTCTACTGCTTCTTCTTTGCTTTCATATGTTCCACATTCATATAAAGTACTATCCCATCCATCGTAACAGTTAAAGTATTCTTCAAAGACTACATCTACTTTGTT
>Ga0208793_1000958_pt1 | contig 17853 bp, 8 predicted proteins | sample 17_taG_FD_184092 | JGI IMG/M metagenome (GOLD analysis project Ga0208793, IMG submission 184092) | Marine viral communities from the Subarctic Pacific Ocean - 17_ETSP_OMZ_AT15314 metaG (SPAdes) (version 2) | ecosystem: Environmental > Aquatic > Marine > Oceanic | place: Pacific Ocean | collected...
GTTCCTTTTGACGAACATCCATACACTGCTTTAGCTGCTTGGTTTAAAACAGATGAAGGTTTAAAAGTCTTAAACTCAATAGAGAAAAAACTAAAATAAATCATTTTGTAGAGTGGTCATCTCTATGAGGTGGCCACTTTATAAATAAAAAGAAATTATGATAAACGTAAACACAGTATATAAATCAGTTTTATCAATACTAAATAAAGAGCAAAGAGGTTATTTAACACCTGATGAGTTTAATAAGCTGGCTACACAAGCTCAACTAAATTTATTAGAAATGTCTTTTGCAGAGTATAATAAATTTTTATCAATGGATAATCTTGGTAGAATAAACGCTGGATATGCTGATTTACCAGAAAAAATTAAAGAAAAAATTGAAGTATTTTATGCTACCGCTGATTTAGGTAACTCGCGAGTGCTTCCAACAAACATTTTTAAACTAATTGATGTAAACATGCTGAGCAAAACAGTTTCGTTAGAAGAAATAGACAAAAATGAACTATCCTACATGCTGTCATCTCCCTTGACAAGACCTTCAGCTGACTTTCCTGTATATTACAAAACAACAACAGCTGCTACAGGTGGTACTACTATAGTTATATCACCAGAAACAACAGACACAGTGACTGTAGATTATATTAAAATACCTACACCTCCAAGGTTTGGTTATACTATAAATGCTACTTATGGAACAAACATTTATGATAGTACAGTTTACAACTCAAGCACGATGTCTAACACAACACAAGGATCAACAAACTTTGAATTACATCCATCAGAAGAAAGTATGCTTATTATTGCAATTTTAAGCATGGCTGGAGTTGTAATAAAAAGCACAGATATAACATCATTCGCTGCCCAAGCTATGCAAGGACAAGCAGCCATTAAAGCACAATAAATATGTCACTACTACAAGCAACACCTTTAAACTATTATAATAGTAAATACCAATGGGACGGATCTGAAGGAGCTACTAATAACAGTATACCTAGATCTTTATTCACTATAGCTAGTACATTTCCATACACTCCTAATACTATAAGTGATTTTACTATAACTATAAATGGTGAGACTCAAGTTCAAAGTAATTACACCTACGCTGTAACAAATGGTGTGGCAACAGTTACTTTCACTCATTTAACATCTGGGTTCTCAACAACAGCTTTAACTAACGCTGGTGAAATCGCGGCTAATGCTGTAATAGATTTAATATTAAACACTTCTGTGTTAGGTGATTATAGATACATATCGCTAAAAGATATTGTTGGTAATTTTATTGTAGGTTATGTAGGTGACGGTAAATTAGTAAACACCGCGAAAAGATCAGAGATACTTTTTCAAGCAAAAAGATGTATACAAGAGTTTGCTTATGACATATCAAGAGTAGAAAAAATACAAGAAGTTGAAATACCACCAAGTTTAAGCATACCAATGCCTCAAGACTATGTTAACTACGTTAGGCTTTCTTGGGTGGATAATGCTGGTATAGAACATATAGTATATCCTTCAAGACACACATCAGTGCCAACACAAGCTATATTACAAGACTCGGATTATGATTATCTATATGATGTTAACGAAAACTTAATGGTTGGTAGTCCCGTTACAAACGAAAGGTTTAGAGATTTTGATGCTAATAATCTTTCTGGAACACTAGAGTCTAACGATTATTTTTACCACACAAACTATCACACGGAAAAAATAGGTAATATAGGGCAAAGATTTGGTGGCAACCCAGAGAACATGCAAGAAAACGGATTATTTATAATAGATGAAGCTAATGGTAAAATATCTTTTAGTAGTAATTTAAAAGATAAATTAATTACGTTTAAATATATATCAGATGGTTTAGCAACTGATAATGAAATGAAAATACATAAATTTGCAGAAGATGCAATGTATCAAAGTATTTTATTTAACTTATTAAGCACTAGGATAGGTGTGCCAGAGTTTATAATTAATAGATATAGAAGATCAAGAAGAGCTGCAATGCGTAACGCTAAAATTAGATTATCTAATTTAAAAGTAGGAGAACTTACCCAAGTAATGAGAGGTAAGTCTAAACATATAAAACACTAATTAAATGGCGCAATTAAAAAACATGTTTGTCAAGGGTAAGATGAATTTAGACCTTGACGAAAGACTTATACCTAAAGGTGAATATAGAAAAGCACAAAATATACTTGTAACTAACAGTGAAGACTCTGATGTTGGAGCTATTGAAAACGTTAGAGGTAGTGAGCTTGTTTCAACTGGTACGCTTGACTTAGGAAGCGGTGTTTTTGATGATGGACAATGTATTGGATCTTTTGTTGATGTTGCTAAGCAAAGAATATTCTGGTTTATAACTAATTTTACATCATCAAATGCTAGCTCTGCTATAAACGGTATAGATCGCGCTAATAGTTCAGAAGATGAAAACTGTAGAATAGTAATGAGAGAAAACACTGGTTCTATTCACTATTTAGCTAGTGGTCAGTTTTTAAATTTTACCACAACCCATCATATAACAGGTGTAAATGTTATTGGAGATTTTTTATATTGGACAGACAACTATAATCAACCTAGATATATAAATATAGAGATAGGCAAGTCAGATGCAAGTTATTACAATTGTGAAGAAAAAATATCTGTAGCTAAAGTCGCGCCTTTTATACCTATTTTCTTACATAAATCAAACGAAGCGTCATCAAATGCTAATAAAGGTGATACGTACACTTTAGTAACAACAGATCCTACTAGCAACACTCAACACACTAAGTCTGAGTACATGCGCGAAAAGTTTATACGGTTTGCTTATAGATATAAATACAGCGATAATACATATTCTATTATTTCACCGTTTACTCAAAATGTTTTTAAACCACTAAATAGTGGTAATATAGCTTTTGGATCAGCTGCTAAAACAGTTGCTCCAGAACCTATTGTTAGCTCTAGCGCTCAATATATTTACACTCATAATGAAGTGCCTATAATGCAAAACGCATATGATAAAGTTACAATGCGTATACCTATACCTACAGTTTCTAATAACAATGGTAACTTAGTAGTAACAGAGCACGAAACAACTCCCGCGTATATAAGCGCTACAAGTTATGATAACGCTTTAAAAATAGACAGTATTGAAATACTATTGAGAGAAGCTGGCACAGGTTCTATACAAATAGTAGATACAATAGATTTGATTAACACAAGTGGTTTAAATTTTGGAAGATACAAACAAAAAAGAGCTACAGGTGGTGGTCATTACTATAGACAAACTGTAGAGTATATTTATTTAGCAAAAGACCCATTTAAAGTTTTACCAGAAAAACAGTTAGTAAGAGTTGGTGATAATGCTCCTGTTAGGGCAAAAGCTCAAGAAATTGTTGGTAGTAGACTTGTTTATGGAAATATAACTTTAGGTTACGATTTACCTAGAGATGAAGACAATAAAAAAGGTATAAAGTTTTATGTAACAAGTGGGCCAAAAGGCCAAAACGAACAAAGCTATACTGCTGATTCTGTCGGTCATTATTTTCATAACCACGAGCAGTACAAGTATCATAATTTAAAATCAAGAAGAACATACCAAGTAGGTATAGTTTTAGTTGATAGATTTGGTAGAACGTCACCAGTCATACCATCAACTTATAAGGTAGATAACTTATCTGATACACACACCGTAGATGCTGTAGTTGAAAGTTTAGCTGCAAAACACAGTAGTAGCTACAGCTGGAGCACAACAGGTTTTTCTTACGGTCAAGCATTATCAGTAGAGTTTTCAGACTCTAGAATAGTAGAACAATCAAAAACTTTTAATAGACTAACTAGGCCAAATGGTTGGTACAGCTGGAGAATGGTTGTAAAGCAAGTTGAGCAAGATTACTACAACGTATATACCGTACACCCTATGGTAAACTGGAGCTCTAATGACGCTACAACTAGTTTTGGAGATAACTCTAACGTTCCTATGTCGGGTTATAGAGACCAGCATATAAAAGGTAGATTTACTACATCAACAGAATCAAGAAGTTGGTTTTCATTAACAAACGATAATATCAATAAAGTACCTAGATCTATAAAAAGCTTTAACGATGACGGTAGAGGTTTTGGTGAGATAGACGGTGTTAATAGATTAGTTACAAACGTAAACGAAGGACTTTCTGGTTCTGAAGTAAAGTTATACCCTAAAGTAGTACAAACAAGTATTGAAGATAGTAATAATAGTGGCACGTTTTTTAACTCTGTTACAGGTGATATTGACCAAGACTATATAAGTGTACTTAGTATAGGTTCCGCTATAGATCAGGGTTTATCGAGTTTATCAAATGCAAAAAGAGATGATGGTACTACTGTTCAAGATTCTCTTTATGAAGACAGACCAAGACCTTATAGCTTTTTAGCTGACAATCACAAAAACCCTATAGTTGCTGAAATACCAAACTTATACAACGAGCCTGTTAATGTAGAGGGTGAGTTTAAAGTTTCTACAATAGGAGTAGGAACTACTGGTACTAATGCTAATGGTTCAGATAATATAAATATAAATGATGCTATTAGAACAACAAATAATAATTTTGCTAACATGCCATTTGGTTATCCAAAAAGTAAAAACAAAGGATTAACAGTATTTGAAACAAAACCTTTTGAATCAAACATAGACATATATTACGAAACTAGTAGTTGTGGCTTAGTTAGAGATTTAAATGAGCATTGTGATTTTGCAAATCAAGGACCTACAAATATAGCTATAACACCAACTTTTAAAGTTAATAGCTTTTTAAACGCAACTCAAGCTGATGTGTTAGAAGAAGCTAAACACAGTGCAAGTTATCCGCATGCTCAAATAGGTGCTTTTAGTGCTACTGTATATGATCCAAACAGTACAGGTGCTACGGTAAATAGTTATGAAATAATATCATGCGCTAACGATTTTAGTGATGGTAATGATTTAGATAAGTTTTCTATAGCATTTCAAGATGATAAAAGTTATGTAAAAATTTCATCAGCACAAACAACAGCTGCTAATGCTAACAGTTTTAATTTATCAACAGGTGGTACGGTTGTTAGGTTGCCTTGGAAAAATATAAGAAACATAAACTCTCAAACAAATAACTTTGTAGATACAGCAGCGGATTTACCATCAGCTTTTGATACAGATGGTTTTTATAGAGTAGTATATTATCCTATTTGGAGTAGTACTTCTAATAATAATGAATTAATAAAAACAACTAAGGTTATTCAAGTAGCTAGTAATGCTATAGTGGCTTGGTCTGGTACTAATTTATCAAACATACCGACTAATATAAAACAAGATTTTATGTTAAGAACTGCAACTAATTTCGCTTTTCATAACGATGCTTCAAAGGACACTTATAATTTAGTAATAAGAGCAACACAAAGTAACAACATAGCGGGCAATCAAGCTATAAAAGTTAACATTACAAACACAGCGCCTACAGCAAACAACATAGGTAGTATAATAGTTCCTAGCAATACTCAACCAGCACCAGCTGGAAGAAACTTAACAAGTAGTCTTACTGCTGTTAATGGTTCTGCTGATGTTTCAAACAGAGGGTTTGGCTTGACAGCTGCGCTTAGCGGATCTGATGCTAACTCTTTTGCTATAGAACAATTATTAACAAGTGGTCAATTTAGATTAAATCCAAGCACAACGTTTAACTTTGCTAGTTTATTTGGATCGCCTAGTAATGGAGTATATAATACTCAACCATCTCTTGCGTGGAGCGTAACAGATAATGGTAATTTAAACTCAGGTCCTATAGCGACTACAATAGGTTTTATAGGATTACAAGTAGTAGAAGTTACAGGTTGGTTTTCTAGCACTAGTCAATCATCAGCATGTGCTGAAAGATTACAAGGTACGTCAGCAACATACTATGTAATAAAACATAGTGCTTCAACAGTACCGTCAACAACTCAGCTGTATGAAGATAATAAAATTTATACAAACGCAACAATAACCCAGACTCTTGGTGCTGGTTGGTTGATAGTAGATAACGCGTCTCTTCAATCAATACCGTACACTGTAAATAGTTCTGGTGTAGTAACGCAGGTAAATAGTCAATGTACAATATAAAATAAATATGGGAGCAATATTAGAAATATCTTACTTTAACTCGGTAGTTTTAGCAGGTGGTAAAACTGGTAGTTCGTCTACGCCTGGTATTTACCACGTTGAAGAATCTAGAATAAGAGGAGCTTTTAATGGTAAACAAATGGATTATGGTGTTAAAGCACATATTACTGACGAAGAGTATAAGTCAAAAGTAAGGGAAAACGCCATGACATACTCTGGTATATTTAACTCAAGAACAAATGTAAATGAATTAAATCAGTTTCCAAGTGGTGAAGATATAACTAGAGCTGTAGATATTGCAGAAGGTAGTATACAAAAACTACACGCTGAAGATACTAATTTAAATATATTTCAAGAAAACAAAGTAAATAGAGCTTTAATTGATAAAGACGCTATATTTACAGCTGAAGGACAACCACTAACAGCATCAGGTAAAATTGTAATAGGCCAAATAACGCCTTATTCTGGTGAGTACGGTATAAGTGACAACCCAGAAAGCTTCGCTGTTTATGGTAACAGAAAATACTTTGTAGATAGAAGAAGAGGCGCTGTGTTAAGGCTATCAAGAGATGGTATAACACCTATATCAGATGCTGGCATGAAAGACTGGTTTAAAGATAACCTAAAAGTGTGTAATACTATATACGGGGCTTACGACGAGCAAAAAGGTAAGTACTGTGTAACTTTAGAAGCACCTGATACTATTAACAACCCTATAAAAAATGGTATGATTATTGGTAACGGAAATAGTATTCTTAACTACGCTACATTATGTTACTCTGAAAGAGTTAAAGGTTGGACATCTTTTTACACATATCAAAATAGACATAGCGTTAGTATGAATAATGATTTTTACACGTTTTTTGGTAATAACTTATACTTACAGCATTCACCTAATGTTACAAGGTCTAAATTTATAAACACGGCGTATCCATCGTTTGTTGATTTTGTTTTCAACGACAAACCTGAAATAGTAAAAACTTTTTTAACAATAAACTACGAAGGAACCACAGGTTGGGATATGCAAAGATTTACAACAGGAGGTAATACAATAAGTGGTTATAACGCTTACAATGATATTAATGATTGTTATATAATACCAGTAGAAGGGACTCAAGTTGGTAACGAAACAATAGGTTTTGTTAGAAAAGAAGGTTTTTACTTTAGTGAGTTAAAAAACAAAGCAAGAGACTTTTTTCAAGACAACTCACAGTTTAATACAACTGGTGTTAAAGGTTATTACGCAGACATTAGAATGCAGTACTACCACCCAACAGAAACAGCTTCAGATCCAAAAGCAGAATTATTTGCAGTTGGAACAGAAGCAATAGTTTAATTATATGGAATTACAAAAAAAAGTTAATTACAGAAACGCTGTAACGCAACTAGAAAAAAACTTTAAAAACATTGAAGGCGCTTTAGTAGGCGAAGAAATGGATAAGTATAATCCCTTAAAACACACTTTTTGTGAAGGGTATTACGTAAGAGAGGTGAGCGCTAGGGCAGGTCAATTTTTAATTTCTAAAATACACAAATTTGATCACCCTTATTTTTTAATGAAAGGTGAGTGTTGTGTAATGACAGAAGAGGGTCCAATAAAAATAAAAGCACCTTACTACGGTATAACAAAAGCTGGAACTAAAAGAGTGGTGTATGTTAATTCTGATATGGTGTGGGTTACAGTACATGCTACTAAAAACACTGATTTAGATGCGATAGAAGAAGAAATTATAGCTAAAGATTTTAGTGACCCGGCTATAAGTACAAAAATTTTAAAACAATTAAAAAATAAATAATATGAGTTTTGCAGCAGTAGCAGTAGGAGTAGCGAGTATAGCGTCATCAGCAATAAGCGCACACTCTGCAAATAAACAAGCCAGAAGATCTGGATCAAGAGCTAATCGCCTTGAGGGTAGGTTAGACGATTTAGAGGCAAATAGGCAAGATATAATAAACCCGTTTAGTGGTATGAGAAACTTATCTGATATGGTAAGTAATCCATTTGCTAATTTACAAGTGGCAACAGAAGCATCAGAGTTTCAAGCTGAAGAAGCCGACATAGCTTTAGCTAACATGGCAAATACATTACAAGCGACTGGTCAAGGCGCAGGTGGCGCTACTGCTTTAGCGCAAGCCGCATTAAGAAGTAAAAGAGGTATATCTGCAGATATTCAAAAACAAGAAGCAGAAAATGCAATGGCTAGAGCTACTGGTGAAGCAAACGCTCAAACAATGAGATTTAACGAGTCTAGACGTATGCAAGCTATGCAAGCACAAGGTAGACAATACGTATTTGAAACACAAGAAAACAGGGATATTGGTCAGTTAGATAGATTAGCTGGTCTAGCTACTGGCGCAAGATCTAATCAAAATGCCGCGCAAGCACAAAAAACACAAATACTAGGTAGCGCGCTGCCAAATGCTGTTAGTGCTTTCGCTACAACTAATAATGCGCTTAACAGTTAATAAATAAAATAATATGGCAACAAAAGGAGGAATACCAAGAGTAGGTGTGGAACAATATAACACAAATATAAAAGCTCCTGGAATAAACAAAGGTACTGGAGCTTACTTTAGAGGTGATGTTGAAAAAATCGCTGATTACTCTAGGGTTAATGACTCTATACAAAAATCTATAAAACAAGCTGGAGAAGACTTGGGTGAGTTCATGGCTAGCGAAAGAGAAAGAACTTCTCTTGACCCTGAAATGGCTGCAGAACTTGGTTTAGACCCTAAGGGTTCTTATAACAGGGGTGATTTTATAGCCTCTCAAATGACTGATGGTATGAGTCGTAAAGAAGCTAGACAAGCTTGGAGAAAAGCTAAAAAAGGTTCAGACCCTGTTGATGTTGATGATACAAGCACAGAAGAAAAGAAATCTATAGTTGCGGAAACCGCTGACACAATAGGTGAAAAGTCTGAAAATTCTTACCAAAAAGCAGCAGAAGATTTATTAGGTGGTAAAAACTTTAATCAACTTAATAGAAGACAAAAAATACTAGCAAAGAAAAACCTAAATAAATTGGCTAAATCAAAAGAAAACATAGCTACTTTAATGGGTGAGTGGGCTGGTGCAGAGGTTGATGATATTTCTTGGAAAAAATATGGTTCACATCCAGAGGTTTCTGATTTTATGCAATATATAATAAGTGGTGACGGAGCTGATAAAGACTTGCCTTACACGTTTAGTAATGAAAATGGTGGCACAATAGTATATGGCGATGGTAAAAAACTTTTAATGAGAGATTTAGAAGCTGGTAAAAATATTTATGCTACAGCTGACAACAAACAATTAAAAAAAGACGTTGCTGCTACAACTAAAAATAATGTTGCTATCTTAAACAAAGCTGAAGATGAAATTATAAAAACTTTAAACGATCAAGCTACAAAGCCAGAAGATCCTGCTTATAGCTACAATAGAGAAACAAATATTAGAGACATGGTAAAAGCTGAATACAACTCAGCTATGTATGAAGATGTGTGGAACGCTGAGATGCGAAATCGCTTTACAAAAGGTAGATATGTAAATTACAATTCCGATAAACATGAGGCACTTGTTCAAGATTATTTATTTGAACAATACAACGAAAAAATGGGTGAACAAACTCCTTTATTAAAGCGCGACATGTCTGATATTAGTAATCAACCTACGGTAGAAAAAGTAGCTAATGGTAAAGTAAGAGTTAACAACTTAAGTGGTGGTGGTGGTTACAAAGATGTTGACGTTGCTCTTTATGATAGAGTGAGAAATAATATTCTTCCTTTATTTCAACAATTATCTGAAACAAAAAGCGAGACTATATTTGACGAAAACAACCCGCTTCCCGCAATGGACGATGCAAGATTTGAGAGTATAGAAAAGAAAATAAGTGATTACAATAAAGATCAAGAAAAGCCAGTGGAAGAAAGAGAAGGTTTAGAAGCTCCTACAGAAGCTAGTCAAAAACTAATAGACACTATATCAGCTACTAGAGGTGTAGGATCAAGGTTAAATCCATTTGAAGGAGCTGAAGATGTTTTAAATGATGCGATAAACAAAGCAAATAAAATAAAGAAAAACCCAGATAGTGGAAAATTATCAACTAATGAACAAAAAATAGTTGACGCGTATATGGAGTATAAAGGTGTTGTTAATAATATGGTTGATATACCTGACACAAATTTTGATGAAAAATCTAAAGTTACACAAGCTCAACTAAATAAAACTAGTAAAAAAGTAAGGTTATATATAAATGGAAAATCTGAAACTTTTGATTTAAACAATAAAACTTCATTAGAAAACTTTATGGCTCTAGTTGTTGGTAGAACTGGTGATCGTAAAACAGAGGGCACTTATATACTTAAGCAGTTTTTAAAAGAACTTAATATAGAGTATAATGTCAAGCCAGATTTACCTACTAAGAAAAAAGTAGAAAAAGAAGAGGCAATACCAGGACTTCCAAGCAAGAAACAGTTTGAAGCACAAAAAACTAAAGAAGCTGAAGCATAATAAAAATTATATATATGTACAATTTAAACGGTTATAATTATTCACTAGAAGAAATAAAAGAAGCTGCAGAAGCAAGCGGTTTAGGGCTTCAAGAGTATATTACTCAAAATGGCATGAACATTACTGAAGAAGCTAAATCTAAACGAGATAGTAGGGGTAAAATAAATGGTTTTCAAAAAATAATAAATGGTGTTGGTGATTATTTTTTAGGAAAAGATGGTGATATGGCTACTTCCTGGGAAAACGGTAAAATACTTGCTGAAGCCTATGATGGTATAAACGCTGCTTTTGAGCTAGACACAAATGATCCTAATTATTCTTTGTCACCAGAGCAGGCTGAGGGGTTGTACAAATCTTTAAAATCAAGAGAAGATTTAGGCGATGTTAAATTGATGAATGACTGGAATACTACTTTTGATAAAGTTGTTGAAGACGATAGAGCTTTAGTAGAAGCCGGTAAGGCCGATGACTGGGGTGAGGCTGGTAGAAATCTTGTTGGTGGTATTTACGCTACTATTAAACATGGGCCTGGCGCTTTAATGGGTGTTATGCTACAGTCTGTTAGACAAGGTTTAGATGATGATATAGTTAAAAAATCTGTAGCTTCTGGTACAGCTGCAGCTGGTGTTGTTACGGCCGCTGGTTTTGCAGGTCCTCAAGCTGTTATACCAGAAGAATTAGTTACAGCGCCTACAGCTTTTCTAGCTACAGCTTGGGGTACAATGAGCTACGAAACTGAGGTTGTTAATACTTTTGCGGATTTAATAAAAGAAGAGCTTGGTGAAGATCCATCGTTAGAAGCCATACATGAGATATTTGAAGATCCTGAAAGAATAAAAAAACTAAAAAATAAATCTAGAGCTAGAGGTGGAACTATAGCAGCTTTTGAAACAATTGGCTTTAAAGGAGCGAGTAAAGCAGCTAACGCTGTAGCAAAAACAACACAGAGAGCCGGTTCTAGTAGAGTTGCTCAAACTTTAGCTGCTGGTGCTGCTTCCGGTGCGGTTGAAGTGCCGTTTAGTATGGCTGGTGAATATTATGGGCAAAAAGCTGCTGGTCAAAAAGCAGACTTTAAAGAAGTTATACTAGAAGGTTTAGCTGGTTTAGGAACTTCGCCTGCTAGTACAGCCACAGGTGTTGGTCAATCTTTGTTAAACCCAGCTTCGTATTCAAACAAAGGGAAAAAGACAACAAGATTTGATATACAAGATTTTATAGAAACAGCCGACGATGCTGATATTGTTTTATCTCAGTTTGATATAAAGAACGATCAAGATCTTGCTAACCAATATCATCAAAGAAAAAAAAGAGCATTTATAGCTCAAGACGTAGACGCTAGAATTACAGACAAAGCAGATATAAACAAAGTTGTTGATTTAGAGGTTCAACTACAAGATTTAGGCGATGCAAAAACATACAGCGCCAAAGAAAAAATAAAAGATATTAAATCTCAGATAAATGAAATAAGGGATAAATATGCTAAAACGGGTAGATTAACAAACGAGGCTAGGCAAAGAAAAGAAAGTAGAGCTCAAGTTGTAGAAGGTTTAGCAGATCAAAACTTTGAAGCTAACATGGAGTTTGCCAAGAAGCATAGCTCTTTATATAACTTAACAGTAAATGACGCTTTAACTAGAGATCAAATAAGAGAGCAGTTTGGTGATGAAGCAGCTAATAGTAATGGTTTTATAGAGGGTAATCAAATAATAATAAATAAAGAAGTTGCTAAAACAACTGGTATTGATGGTCAAAACACTGCTAATCACGAACTACTACATGGTATTATAAAAGCAAGTGGCATAAGTATAAAGAAAGATTTAATTACAGATTTTTTAGGGCTTATAGGTGAAGATAACAAAGCTGTAATACAAAAAAGAATAGATGAAAACTACAACACAACTGTAAAGGCAAACAAAGAGCAAGCTGATAGGTTAGGTGTTAATGAAGGTACTGAAGTTCAATACATGGAAGCTAATCCAGATGAGTACTTTACTTTGTTTTCTGATGCTATAGCGGCAGATCAAATAAAATTTGATGAAAATGTTTTTACAAAAATAAAAGATGTTGTAAGAAGATTATTTCAAAACATACCTGGTGTTAAGGTAAACTTTGACAAAATGGACGCTAGAGGCATGTACGACTTTATAAGAGATTATAACAAAAGTATACATAAAGGAGCTTTGTCTAGTGCTATTGTAAAAGGAACAAAAGGTGATGGCGCTGTAGATGCTGCTAAATATTCTTTATCACAAAAGGTTGATACTAAAAAAATAAACTCAGATTTTAAATCTAGACTAGATCAATTTACTGGTCCAGCTGAAAAAAGAAAATACACTAGTGATGCTGAATTTAAAAAATCAGATGATTTTGCAAAAGCTGCTTTAGCGTTAGAAGAAGACCCAGCGGTACTTAAAAAAATAGAAAAAGAGTTTGTGAGGTACAACGTAACTCCTAATCCACAAAACATTACAGAAGCTTCAAGGATATTGTCTGACAAGTTTATGACTACTTTTAATGTAGAAAAAAACAGTTTATTTGGTTGGGCTATGGGTAAAACACCTGTGTTAACAAAAGCAGTGAACACTGTTATAAAAAACGAAACACAAAGACCTGATGCTGGAGCAGCATCAATAGATCAAACATTTGGTGAAGATCAAAGAGGGTTTGATGTTGCTGACGATACAGATATTAATGATATTATACAAAACAACATTGATGGTGATAAACTAAGGCCAAGATCAAAAGTTGGTCAAAAAACAATGTTAGATGGTGAAAAACTATTTGATGATGATTTAGTTAAACAAATTAAAAGTAAAGCTTTAGATGCTTTAGGTAAAGATTTTGACGTTACAAGCGATGAGTTTATTAAATTTGTAACAAATGAGTTTAATAAAACAATAAGGCCGGTTATACAAAAAAAGGTTGGTAGAGAAGCAGCTTTTAGAAAATTTATAGAAGAAAACATAGGTACAGATGGTAATCCATTTCAAGAAGGTAATATATCACTAGCTGATATAGTGCAAATGGAAAAAATGGAAGACAACAAGGTGTTTACACAAGAGATAAAAAGAAACCTAAAGCCAAAAGCCGTTGACGTTGCTATCGCTGCTAACAAGCTTCCTAAAGACACTAATAGGTTGTCTGGACCTACACTTTACAAGTATGGAAAACCTACTACAGATGACATAGTTAATTTTATGTATAGCAAAGATATAGGCGCTTCAACTAGAGGTACTAGAAGAGATCGTTTTTATTTAAACTTGGGTTTAAGAGGTATGTTTGATATGCTTGTAACTCAAGCTACTGAAACCAACGTACCACAAAAACAAATTGCTAAACTAGCTAAAAAGTTAGACGTGCCGCAGAATATTAGGTTTAGTAAAAGTAGCACTTACACAAGTATTACAAACCAAGATTTAATAAAGTTATTCAACAAAAAGCACAAAAACATTAAATATTATAGGGTTAATGACGATATCTTTGATGAAAAAACTGGTCAAACTAATCTTGAAAAATATGCAAACGACATGGCTGATATAGCTATAGAGTTTGAAAGTAAGTATGGTTTTGGCTTCATGAACTTATCTATGATGTCTAATAGACAAGGTTTAGGTAATATAACTGATCAGCAAAGAACTAGAATACAACAGATAATACAGGAAAAAGTACCTAATATTAGAAAAAGATCTAAAAAAGATATATACTCTAAGAAAAAAATTGACGTAAACTTTTTAAAAGATAATACTAGATTACAAATAAAAGCTCGTAACAAAAAAAATATGATGCTTCATAAAGAGTTTTGGTCAACAATATATGATATTGTTAATAAAGATCCTTCAACAACAATGAGTGTGTTAAACATGCTTGGTATAGCTCAAATGGAAGGTGGTCATATACATAGACTAGGAGCTGAATATATAGGTGGTCATCAGGATGTTGGTAGAATAGAACATCTTGAGCATGCTTTACAAAACGTTAATTCTTATAGAATGTTACTAGATGCTGCTGTTTTTCAAAATAGAAAAGACTTTAACAAAACTTATGAGGCTAACGTAAAAAACTATAAATTAATAGGCTTAACAAATGAGCAAAATAATTTATTAAACTCTACTAGTTTCAAAAACAAAATGTCATTAGATCAGTCTTGGAATGTTTTTGACAACACTTGGTTTGAAAGATATTTTAACGAAGTTGTAGGTGCTGCCGGTGGTATAGACCCAATGGTGCTTAAAACCCTTGACGGAAAAACATTTGCTGAGGTTTACGGTGTAGACACATATGGTAGAAAAAGTAATTTAAACATAGAAAAGTCTAAAAATAAGGTAAAAATAAAATACCCTCAAGTTCTTAAGTTTAGTAAATCAAGACCTAATAGTAAAATATTAAATGATTTAAATGATTATGATACTGCTTTACGTAATGCTAGAAACTTAAAATCTCCTAAAAAAGGTATTAGTGTGTTTGATTTTGACGACACTATAGCGACTAGTAAAAGTAAAATTATAGTAACAATGCCTGATGGTAAGGTTAAAAGTATAACTCCAGCTCAGTTTGCTAAACAACATGGTAATCTAGAGAGTATAGGTGCTAAGTTTGATTTTAGTGAGTTTAACAAAGTTATAGAAGGTAAACCAGGTCCACTAGCAGCTAAACTTAAAAAAGCAATAGATAAGTTTGGCAACAAAGATGTGTTTGTTTTAACAGCTAGGCCCGCTGCTTCAGCAAAAGCAATATATAATTTTTTAAAAGGCATAGGTTTAGAAATACCTTTAGCTAATATTACAGGTTTAGAAAACGGATCTCCACAGGCAAAAGCTAATTGGGTTGTAAATAAAGCAGCTAAAGGTTATAATGATTTTTATTTTACTGATGATGTTTATAAAAACGTTAAAGCTGTGCAAGACGCTCTTGAGCTACTTGACGTTAAATCTAAATCAAGAGTAGCGTATGTTGACAGAATAACAAAGTTAGACAAAGACTTTAACGACATACTAGAAGCAAAAACAGGTATTGCTGCTGAAAAAGAATACAGCCAAGCTAAGGCTAGAGTTGTAGGTGCACAAAAAGGTAGGTTTACGTTTTTTATACCACCTTCGGCTGAAGACTTTGTTGGCTTACTTTACAACACGTTAGCTAAAGGCAAGTTAGGCGACAATCAAATGGCTTGGTATAAAAAGAATTTGCTAGATCCTTTTGCTAGAGCTAACGCTAATATATCAAGAGAGCGTATATCTTTAATGAACGATTATAAAGCTTTAAAAAACCAATTAAATATTGTTCCTAAAAACTTACAAAAGAGAATACCTGGAGACACGTTTACTAGAGAGCAAGCTGTTAGAGTTTATATATGGGATAAACAAGGTATGACAATACCTGGTTTAAGTAAATCAGACTTAAAACAGTTAAACGATTATGTAAACAATGATGATAGTTTGAGGTTGTTTGGTGATCAGCTAATTGGTATAAATAAAGATGATGGTTACGTTGCTCCTAATTCAGGCTGGTTAGCTGGTACTGTTACAACTGACTTGCTAGAAAACATAGGTACTACCAAAAGAGCCAAGCATTTGTCTGAGTGGCAGCAAAACGTAGATATTATATTTTCTGAAAAGAACTTAAATAAAATGGAAGCAGCTTTTGGTAAAGCACATAGGTCTGCTATAGAAAGTATATTAAAACGTATGAAAACAGGAAGGAATAGAAGTTTTCAAACAGATAATTTAACTGGTAGAGTTACAGACTGGTTAACTAATAGTATAGGTACAATTATGTTTTTTAACACTAGATCAGCTTTGCTACAAACAATATCATCTATTAACTTTATAAACTTTAAAGACAATAATATATTTAAAGCTGGTAAAGCGTTTGCTAATCAAAAACAATACTGGTCAGATTTTATGACATTAATGAACTCAGACTTTTTAATTGATAGACGTAGAGGTTTAAGAATAAATGTAAACGAAGCTGATATCTCTAGCATGGCACAAGAATCAGGCGCAAGAGGAGTTATAAGTAAAATGCTTGAATTAGGTTTTTTACCTACACAAATAGCTGATAGTTTTGCTATAGCTAGTGGTGGTGCTACAATGTATAGAAATAGAATAAGCACGTATAAAAAACAAGGGTTTAATCAAAAAGAAGCAGAAAGTAAAGCGTTTTTAGATTTTAGAGAAATAGCTGAAGAAGCACAACAGTCAAGTAGACCAGACAGAATATCATCTCAACAAGCTGGTCCGTTAGGTAGAATTGTGTTAGCGTTTGCAAACACACCTATGCAGTATGCTAGATTAATAAAAAAAGCTGCTTCTGACGTTAAAAATGGTAGAGGTGATTTTAAAACAAATGTTTCTAAAATAATATACTACGGTGCTGTTCAAAACTTAATATTTAACGCTCTTCAACAAGCTTTATTTGCTATAGCGTTTGGTGAATCAGATGATGATAAAGAAGAAAAGAAATACGTAAGCACAGCTAATGGTATGGTAGATTCTCTTTTAAGAGGTATTGGTATAGCTGGCGCCTTTACATCAGTTGGTAAAAATGCTATTATGAGAATAATGAAAGAGTCAGAAAAAACAAATCCTAAGTATGAAAAAGTAGGATATGAGCTAACTAAAATATCACCGCCAATATCTTCTAAACTATCAAGAATAAATAACGCAGCAAGATCGCTTCAGTGGGATAAAGACGAGATGATGCAGAAAGGTTTTGCTTATGATAATCCAGCGTGGTTAGCTGGTGCAAACGTTACTTCGGCTATAACAAACGTGCCTCTTGACAGGTTAGTTAAAAAGACAACAAATGTTATTGATGCCACTTCACAGGACATGGAGATGTGGGAAAGAATAGCTTTATTAGGTGGTTGGCAAGATTGGGAGTTAGATATGACTGATGACAGGAAATCTAACAAATCTAATTCAAAATCTAACAACAAGCAAAGATCTAGAGATTAAACATTAAAATAAGTTTAAAACAAGTAATAATAAATAAAACAAGTAAACTATGAGACAATTGCTATTTATAGTATTTTTACTATTAAATTTAACGTTATTTTCGCAAGACAAAGAAAAAAACAATTTATTTAAATCTTTATATAAAGATTTTATAAAGTATGGTACTATTTATGGTGCTGCAGATGTTTCTAATTCTATTGAAGCAAATGAAAACGTATTCTTTGTAAGAACTGGCGAGGGCGATGGCTTATATGACATACCGGTAGTTGTAGATGATACTCCTAATTACCCTTTTGATTATAGATTAGGGTTTGGTATAAGAAAAT
>Ga0208793_1000960_pt1 | contig 17850 bp, 24 predicted proteins | sample 17_taG_FD_184092 | JGI IMG/M metagenome (GOLD analysis project Ga0208793, IMG submission 184092) | Marine viral communities from the Subarctic Pacific Ocean - 17_ETSP_OMZ_AT15314 metaG (SPAdes) (version 2) | ecosystem: Environmental > Aquatic > Marine > Oceanic | place: Pacific Ocean | collected...
GCAAGGCATATGCTAAGAAACTATTTAAAGATTGTGAGACACATTACCAATTTACTAAAAAGACATACGAGTTATTTAAAACAATATACAAATCAAAAGCAAAGTTAAAATACATACAATGCTATAACTTACTTAAATTAAGAACACAATGAGAATACTAAACTTATATTCAGGCATAGGAGGTAATAGGCATCTTTGGGGAGATGAACACGAAATTACAGCTATAGAGATAAATCCTGAAATATCAGCTATATATAAAGAGAAGTTTCCAAATGATGAGGTTATAAATACAGATGCTCATTTTTATTTATTACATCACTTCCAAGAATTTGATTTTATTTGGTCAAGTCCTCCTTGCCCAAGCCATAGTAGATTATGCTATTCGCAGAAAGAAAAGAAATATATTGATTTAGCATTATATCAACAAATCATACTTTTAAAATCTTGGTTTAAGGGCAAGTGGGTTATAGAGAATGTAGTGCCTTATTATGATTATCTTATTAACCCAAGCGTTGTAATAGGTAGACACCCTTATTGGTGTAATTTTGAAGTACCTAATTTACAAATAAAAAATATAGATATATCTCGTTCAACAGCAGATGAGCTTTCTGAATATTTAGGCATACCGAAACCAAGATACAAATCAAGATTATTATTAAGAAACTGTGTAGAGCCAAAGATAGGATTACACTTTTTAAAACATAGTGATAATAAACAAACAGAATTATTTTAATGAGAGCAAGTCAACCACACTATGAAAACGGAAAAGGATATGATGTTATAGACTTTGTTAAAGACTACAACTTAAACTTTAATAGAGGAAACATAATAAAGTACATAAGCAGAGCAGACAAGAAGAATCACGAACTAATGGATTTACTAAAAGCTAAAGACTATCTCGAAAGAGAAATAGAATATGTACGAAAATCAGGGACTAAAGAATGATATAATATATCAGTTTTACCACATCACATTATTTGATTACGAGAAAGGAACTGAATTAGACGAATTAAGAATAATCTTATTTGAATATGAAGACAAAGAAATGTACTTAGAATGTGAAGGAATTAAATTAGCAATAGAACAAATAGAATTTTTACAATTAATAGAAACAATAATATATGACAACGATTGAAATTAAAAACATAATAGAAAGCGAATTAAACATTTCACTAGACGAAAACACAAGAAAAAGAGAAAACGTATATGCTAGAGCATTATACTGTAAGATCTCAAAAGACAAAACAAATAGCACACTACAAGAAATAGGAAGACTAATAAACAAAGATCATGCAACTGTAATGTATGCTATCAATAATGTGTTTGAACAAATAGAACTATGCGAACCTAGACTATACCAAATATATCAAGAGTTAGTTGACTCCGATAAACTAAAAGCAATAGAAGAAAAATATATAGACTTAGTAGAAGAAAATGAACAACTTAAAGAAAAAGTTAAAGAACTACAAAAGTTTAGAAATAAATTCAAGACAAACTTTAGAACTGTATTTCCTTAACAGTTAGATAGTAAAGTTGTTTTTAATATAGTAAGACACATCTTGACTTATCAAGTTATTTCAATAATACTAAAACTATGAAAAAGAACACACACGGAGGAAAGAGAGAAGGAGCAGGAAGAAAGCCTAGATCTAAAGAGGTTGAGTTAATAGAAAGATTAACACCACTAGAACCAAAAGCATTTGCAGCATTACAAAAGGGAATAGATGAGGGGGAGTTTAAATATGTACAAATGTTTTACAACTACTATGCTGGTAAACCTAAAGAGACTAAAGATATCACACTTAACGCTGAGCAGCCTTTATTTGAACTCTAAGAGACTTAAATGGAATTTGTAGTAACTACTGCTATAAAAAAATTATCTAAGCTTAAAAAGCGTAAAAAGATAATACAAGGTGGAACATCTGCTGGAAAGACCTTTGGTATTATACCTCTGCTTATAGACAAAGCTATTAGAGAATCTAACACAGAAGTTAGTATTGTATCGGAATCTATACCTCATCTTAGAAGAGGAGCTTTAAAAGATTTCCTTAAGATAATGATAATGACTAACCGATATAGAGATAATCAGTTTAATAAGTCAATGCTTAAATATAAATTCTTAAATGGATCTTATATTGAGTTCTTTAGTATTGAATCAGCTGATAAACTTAGAGGAGCTAGGCGTCACGTATTATATGTTAACGAAGCTAATAACATTCCCTTTGATGCATACAACCAATTAGCAATAAGAACATCTGGTGATATATGGATTGACTTTAATCCAACCTCATCATTCTGGGCGCATACAGAAATAAAGAACAATAAAGACTCAGACTTCTTAAAGCTAACTTACTTAGACAATGAAGCATTGCCAGACACAATAGTTAAAGATATAGAGAAAGCTAAATACAAAGCACATAAGAGCAACTATTGGAAGAACTGGTGGAATGTATATGGACTAGGAGAGATAGGAAGTTTAGAGGGTGCTTGTATTAAAGACTGGAGTGAAATGGTTTTACCTAAAGAGGCTAGACTACTTTGTTATGGCATGGATTTTGGTTATACAAATGATCCCTCAACATTAATAGCTCTTTATAAATATAACAATGCTTATATCTTTGATGAGGTGATCTATCAAAAGGGATTGCTTAATAGTCAGATAAGTAACTTACTAAAGACATATGAAGTTAAAGAACTTGTATATGCAGATTCAGCAGAACCTAAATCAATAGCAGAACTATCTAGCTATGGTCATATGATCCTGCCAGTAAAGAAAGGTAAAGACTCAATAGTATATGGTATAAACCTCATCAACCAAAATGAAATATACATTACACCTAGAAGCTCTAATCTAATTCATGAACTACAGAATTATGTTTGGTTAAAAGACAGAGAGGGTAACACACTTAACAAACCTTTAGACGCTTTTAATCATTGTATTGATGCGATGAGGTATGCATTAACTTCACAATTAGAAAACCCTAATAAGGGTAAATACTACATATATTAAAAATAATTTAAAAAAAGTTATTAATAATTTTGTTAATTAAATAAATAGTTATATATTTACATTGTAAAACAATAACAACTAAAACAAATGAACACAGAAAACAAAATAATCAAAACAGTAAGAGAGCTTAAAGGAACTACAGTAGAAGGTAATTTAGTTCAGCCTTACAAAACTTTAGACGTTAGATTTATAAAATCACATTACAGATATAACGAAATTCTTGATTTAGTAAATAAAGGATATGACGTTGAATCAACAGTAAAAACTTATTATAACTAAAAACAAAACAATGAAAAAACTAAAACATTACTTAACACTAGCTTTGTTCTCATTTATATTATTAATAGGAACAGTATTATTCTTATCATTAGAATCTATTATACACAACTTAATATTTTAATTATGAAAAGAGACACACTTAACAGGATCAGAGAAAACATATCTATAGCTAGATACAATAAAGGTTATACACTATTACAACCAGAGGAAAAATTAGATGTAACAGAAAGAATAGTATTTATACTTAAAACAGAACTTGAAGACATGCAAGCAGTAGAATCATTTAACAGTAAACTTTTTTTTATTAGTTTAATTATAATTAGTATTGCTGCAATAGTTTCAACTAAATTAATTTGATAGATAGAAGAACACAGATAGCTATGAGCTGGTGTTTTAAGAATAACATTAAGGTAATAGTTAAACCACTAACAAGAACAAGAAGACCAGATGTTAAATTAGAAATACATAGAGAGGGTAAAATACAAACAGGTAAAGAAATATACAGACAAGATAAAAAGTTAGCAGATAAGATTAGTCAATTGTACTTATACTTATATGAAACATTAAGATAGTTTTTTAATTTGTTAGTTTAGAAAAGAGGGTTGCTTTATACAAAGTAGTCCTTTTTTTGTTTTTAAATAAATGCTTTTACATGGAGTTAAAATTTAAAGTTCCTCAATCACTAAGAGATATTCCTCTACATAAATATCAGGCTTACATAACAAAAGAGAATCCAACTGAAGAGGATAGCTTAAAATGCTTATTAGATATTGATAGACAACACATCAAACATATTAAGCAAGATGACTTTGAATTCTTAGTAGAACAATCTAAGAAACTGTTTAATGAAGAAACTCCTTTAGTAAGAACATTTAATTTAGATGGTGTTACATATGGTTTTATACCAAACCTAGATGAGATTACTTACGGAGAAAACAAAGATATAACAACCTACCTAACTGAATGGGGGCAAATGCATAAAGCTATGGCTGTCCTCTACAGACCAATACACAAAAAGATAGGAGAGAAATATACAATAGAAAGTTATCAAGGATCTCATGTATATTCAGAGAGAATGAAAGAGATGCCTTTAAGTATTGCATTAGGAGCTAGTGTTTTTTTTTACACTTTAATAAAGGACTTGCTGATATATACCCAGAACTATTTGGAGATAGATTTGAAGAAGATGAGAAAGCACTCCCAGACCTTAGGAAAGGATTCGCAAAAAAATGGGGAAGTTACTCAGAACTATATACGCTTGCTCAAGGAGACATTACTAAATTTGAACAAATCACGAAACTTAGACTTCACCAGTGTTTAATGTATTTAGCATTTGAAAAAGAAAAAGGAGAAGTAGAAACAATAATATTAAAAAGAAAATAAATGTTACAAGGATTTTATAACCTAACAGAAAAAATACAAGACACATTAAATCTAGATGTCAATGTAAAGACTATTACATATGGAGATATCTTTGAAGTAGATCTAGATAAACAAACTATATTTCCTTTAAGCCATTTTATGATAACAGGTGCAACACTAGTTGGAAGAGTATGGAACTTCAATGTTAATTTATTATGCATGGATCTAGTTAATGAAAGCAAAGATTTTGTACAAGGTTATCCAGAAAAATTTAGAGGTAACAATAATGAGCAAGATGTATTTAACACACAGTTAGCAGTAGCAAATAGATTACTAGAGTTACTAAGAAGAGGAGATCTATATTCTGATCTATATCAAATATCAGAAGGATCACAACCAACACTAGAGCCTTTTGTTGATAGATTTGATAATAAGTTAGCAGGATGGTCAGTTAGCTTTACAGTTGAAATTCCTAACGACATGACTATATGTTAAAATATAAACATCTACAAGAAGAGCTAAGAGACTTTGGTAAAAAGGTTGTAAGGCTATCTAGGTATAATTTAACTAGAGGCAAACACAATGTATCAGGGGATTTATACAAAAGTATTAAATCATCTCTTAATAAAATAAGTAGAGGTTTTGAAGTAGAGGTTGAAATGGATCAATATGGTTTGTATGTTGATCAGGGTGTACATGGAACTAAGAGCAGTTATGTAACAGCTAGAAACTCACCTTATAAATATAAAAGCACCTCAGGTGTTATAGGGTTAGAATACAACACAGGGATATTTGCTAAATGGGCAAAATCCAAAAGAATAAGATTAAGAGACGAAAAGGGTAAATTCCAAAAAGGTAATTATAAATCAATAGGATTTATTTTAGCTAGATCAATAAAAGAAAAAGGAATAAAACCAACTATGTTCATGACTAAAGCGTTTAGAACTTCTTATGTAGGTTTAGACAAAAAGATATCACAAGCAATAGCTAAAGACATAGCACAAGATATAAAACAAGAAAATAAAAATACTAAATAACAATGGCTAAAATTAATGTAAGAAGTCCATATTTCGTAAACCTATCAACTACGAATTTAACTAGCGCTGAGATAGAAATACAAATCTATATAGGTGGTGTAAATACTTCATGGCAAAGCAGTCCACAATATAAACTATCCTCAACTGCTATAGACGAAAAAGTAAACTTTGAAATAGCAGAATTAATAAAGGACTATATACCAGCAGCATTTAATGGAACATACCCTAACCTAATAACAGCAACAGATGATTATACAACTGTTTATGTAGATTATAGAATTACAGAATATATTTCTTCAGTGGCTCAAACTCCTGTTGATACATTAGGCGTAAGAGCATTTTATGGTTATGGTTATTTTGAAGATGGTGCTAATCCTCAACTATTACAAGGTTACTTACAATCTAACACAACAATATTAAAGCCTGATGATAATTCTTTAAAAGTTCCTGTAGATAACGAGAACACTAATTCAGTTGCTTTCTTTTATAACAACCAACAAATATATTCTTGGACTCCAGCATCAAGCGCAAAGATTCAAGATCAAATTGCTTATGTAAGTACAGCCTCAGCAGATGTAGATGATTATAGAGAAAGAGTAGAGGCTTCAGGAGGAACGTTTGAAGACAATGCTTGCATACAAAACTTTTTAAGAAACGAAACTATATATCCTGTTGATGAGGTTATAATAGATGGTGTAGATGGCATTACAGTTTTAAGAATACAAAATATACAAGAATGTAAATACACACCTTATAAATTAACTTTTATAAATAAATTTGGAGTTTATCAGGATATCTGGTTCTTTAAAAACTCTAGACTATCAATGTCAACTAATGAGGATAAATATAAATCGAACATACTAACAAACGGAACTTATAATACTTATGATCCACAAGTTAAACTACTAACTAAAAATGGTAATCAGAAATTATCTCTTAATAGTGGTTATTATCCAGAAAGTAACAACGAAGTATTTAGACAACTATTTTTAAGTGAGAAAGTTTGGATTGAATACAATGGTAAAACATTAGGGGTAACTATAAGTAATAAAAATATTAGCTATAAAAATAGCCTTACAGATAGTTTAATTAATTACACTATTGGAGTTGAATTTGCTTTTGATACAATAAACAATATAAGATAAATGCAAGTAGTAGAATTATATATAAATAATGTTAGAGTAGATTTATTTAAGGATGAATCTATAACCTTGACTGACTCAATACAAAATATTAAGGACATCAGTAAGGTTTTTAGCCCTTTTACGCAACAATTTACATTGCCAGCATCCTCGACTAACAATAAAATTTTTAAGCACTTCTACAACAACGATATAATAGACGGATTTGATGCTAGATTTAGAGTAAGCGCATTAATAAAAATGAACGGATCTGATTTTAGAACAGGGCAAATAGTTTTAAACTCTGTAGATATGGAGAACAATAAAGCTAAGTCTTATAAAATAGTTTTTTATTCTGATACAGTATCTATAAAAGAAATATTTGGAGAGGATGAATTAAATGCATTAGAGCCTTTATCTACTTATGATTTTAGTAGAAATAGTCCTAACATGCAAAACGCTTTTCAGTTTGGTTTACAATCAGATGGTGTTGTTTCTACAGCTCCATCTAATAGAAATATAACTTTACCTTTAATTAGTGTAAATGAATATTATGGTTATGATTCTACAGATACTATAACATATTCTAATTTACATTCAGCTAGTTTCTTTACTCCACTTTCAGGAACTCCTTTAGGTGTAAGAGATAATTTAAAGCCAGCTATAAAAGCAAGATTAATAATAGATGCTATAAGAACACATTACGGAATAGAGTTTAATATGGCTGATGAGGTAATAAATGGTAAAACTATAAAATCATTTTTTGCATCAGATGTATTTGATGAATTATATTTATGGCTACATAGAGAAGCAACAACTGTAACACAACCTGAGGAAGATCCTCCAGTGTTTGGAATTAATTATGATTTTTACGGAGCTAAATGGAACGCAGGTACTGACTATTATATTTATTCTAGTGGTACTGGTATTCCTTCTAATTTCATTTCTGCTAATGGACAGTTTACAATTTTAAAAGGAGAATCATTTTCTTTTAGAATAATACTAAGAAACAATACAGCAGATTTTCTATATAACTTAAAAGTAGTTGACAAGATAACAGGAGAAATATTATTTGCTTTTACTGATCAAGAAAGTATTAATGGTGTTAATGATACTCTTATAATTAGAGAATTAACATCTGGAACTCTAGAAAGCAGAACTTATGATTTAGAATTTAGAACAGACACAACAACACAAAAAAGTTGGGTAGGTGGATTAACTGTAGGTATGACAATAACCTCAGCAGTACAGCCTACTTGGATAGCAAATTACACATCTGTTGGAACTCCTAATTTCCCAGTAACTATGTTTCCTGATATTTGGATTCAGAACTATGTTCCTAAGATGAAAGTAATGGATTACCTTACAACTATATTAAAAACTTTTAATCTTACTGCATACACGCTAAGAGGATCTAGTAAAATATATATACAGACATTAGATGATTATATGACTCTAGGTAATTCTTATGATATATCTAGAAATATTAAAATAGACAAAAACACAGTAGATAGAAACATTCCTTTTTCTAGGATTAATTTTATGTACGAAAATGCAGTAACTCAACCTAGTCTAAGGTTTATAAATAAAAATGTAATTCAGATGGGGAATCTAAGATATTCAGCACCTGAGAAATATGAAGGAGAAACATTTAATTTAAAAGTACCAGCACAAAGAGAAAGTTTAATAAATATAGTAGAAGACGGAACTAGAAACATTACTGGTATAGTTTATGCTTGGTGGGTAAACGGAGAAAACCCTGCTAAGACTACTTTAGGTAAGCCTTATTTCTTTTTTAACAGAAATGTAGACACAACAGCATATCCTATATTATCACAGCAATACACTCAGTATAACGCTCCAGCAAATGTTAGTGCAGATGGAAATCATACTTTAAATTTTGGAATAGAGGTAGATGAGTACACTAATGAAGTAAACCAAAATAGTTTATTTAGTAGGTTTTATTCTCAATATATTATTCAATCTTTTGAACAGCAATCTAGAATTGTAAAATTCAAGGCTATGTTGCCAATGAATATATTACTAAACTATAACCTAAATGATACATTTATAATAAACGGACAACAGTATTATATAAATAGCATAAAGACAAATCTAACAACACAGGAAAGCGATCTAGAATTATTAACTAAGCAGACGGATTATACAGCGTCAGTATTAACATAAAGATATGATATTATTTAAATTATTAAAATCAAATGATTTTTATGGATGTACAGAAAACATAGAAATCGCAAAAGGAAAATACAAAATGCCTGAAACATTAAAAGAAGGCTACGAGCAGATTAAAAGAAGTATTAAATGGCAAACAAGAATTAAAAACTAATGGCAAGAGAAGAAGTAGTAATAAATATAACCACTGACACAAAAAAAGCCTCATCAAATGTTAAGGGGTTAAATAAAGATATAAAACAAACAGGCACAGCTGCAACAACTGCTGGAACTTCAGGAGCGGCTGCTTTTCAAATGTTTGGAGGATCAGTTGGAAGGCTTATCCCTATGTTAACAGCTTTAAAAGGTGCATTAATAACAACAGGTGTTGGAGCTTTAATAGTAGCAGTAGGTGCATTAGTAGGAGTTTTATCTAAAGCAGCTAAAAACTCAATAGCATTTGGAAAAAGTCAATCTAACTTAAAAGCTATTTTATCTGGTAGTATTGAAAGTGTAGAAGTATTAACGGAAGACATGGAGGCATTAACGCTTCAAGCTAAAAAATTAGGAGCATCTACTGCTTTTACAGCTTCAGAGGTTCTAGAATTACAAACTAATTTAGCAAAAATTGGATTTACAACAGATGACATCCTAAATGCAACAGGTGCAACTTTGGATTTTGCAGCAGCATTAAATGTTGATCTAGGTGATGCAGCAGCATTTGCTGGAGCTACTGTAGCTTCCTTTGGTTTAACTACTGAAGATACACAAAGAGTTGTTGATAATTTAGCTTTATCGACTTCAAAATCTGGTTTAGACTTTAATTCTCTTAGAGAATCAATGAAAAATGTTGCTCCTGTTGCTAATGCAATGGGTTATTCACTAGAAGAAACTACGGCTTTATTAGGTATTTTAGCTGATACTGGGGTCAAAGGAGGTAGAGCAGGAACAGGTTTAGCAGCAGCATTTATAGAATTAAATAAAAAAAGTATTCCATTAGAAGAAGCCTTAAATAAAGTTGCTGAAGCTGGTAAAGGTTCAAATCTTGCCTTTGAATTGGCAGGCAAACAAGGTGGTAAAGCATTACTTGCTTTAGCAGAAAAAGGACCTGATGCAATAAATGGATTAACTGAATCTCTGTTAGCAGCAGAAGGAGCATCAAAAGAATTAGCAGAAATACAATTAGATAATGTTGCTGGGGATTTAACTATACTAAATTCTACTTGGGAAGGTTACTTATTAACGCTAGAAGATGGCGCTGGTTTTTTAACTACTATAATGCGAAAAGCTATTCAGTTTCTAACTGGATATTTAAATGTTGCAACAAAATCAGTATCATTTTTAAATTTTGCTTGGACTGAATTAGTATCAACAATAGATAGAAATTCTAAAATAACTATAGGGGTAGCAGGTGCTTTATTTAATACTTTAAGTGGATATATTAAGCAATTTGCAAATCAGGCTTTGTTAGAAATTGCTAAGATTCCTATAATAGGAGAAGCTATTGATGAAAAGAAAGCAAGAAAAAATATCCGTAAGGCTAAGGATTTATTAAAAGAAGCTAATCAGCAATTAGCTGATGTAATGGAAAGTTTTGAAGATGAAGATACAGAAAGAAAAGGTTTCTTTGCTAGATTCCAAGAATCAGAGGAAGGTAAAGAAAGAGAAAAAAAATTAAAAGCATTAGAGCTTGCTAACGATCAACTAATAGAGGAGCAAAAAGAAACAGATGAAGAATCTGTAAAATTAGAAAAAGATAGACTAGAAAAAGTTAAAAAACTTAGGGAAAAGTATAAAAAGAGTCAGGAAGACTTTGACGCTAAAACAGCAGCTGAAAAATTAGATCTAGAGAGAAAAAGAGCAATAGAAGAAATAAATGCTTCCGTTGCAACTGAAGATGAGAAATTAAAATTATTAGAAGGCGTAAACAAATTTTACGATGATAAAGAAAAAGCATTAGAAGCAGAAAAAGAAGAAAAAGTACAGGCTAAGTTAGATGCATTAGAGGAAGATGAAATAGCAAAATTAGAAGCTCAAAGAGATAAAGAACTACAAGAATTAGTCGATCTCGATGCGCATGAGGATGCTAAAGCAGAAATTAAAGCTTTTTATAATAATAAAATAAATAAAATAATAGAGGCATCAGACCTTGAAGAAGCTCAGAGAAAGAAAAAACTAGAGGCAGATAAAAAGAAAATGTTAAGCGATGGTTTAAATATGGCAATAGAAACAGCTGGTAGAGAATCTAAAATTGGAAAAGCATTGTTTATTGCAAAACAAGCTCTTGCACTTAAAGAAGTTGTAATGAACGCTAAAAAAGCTATAACAAATGCTAATCTAAATGCTGCTGAATCTGGAACTGAAATAGCAAAAGGACAATCTAAAGCAGCTTCTAGTTTACCACCTCCGTTTAACTTAATACCAATAGCGATGTTTGCAATGCAAGCAATAGGAATTGTTAAAAGTATAAACCAAAGTAAAAAGCAAGTCGCAACAGTATCAGGAGGTCTTGGTGGTGGTGGCGCTAGTCCAGATGTATCTCTTCCAGCAGTTGGAGGAACAGGAGGAGGAGCAGCAGAAATGGAGCAGCCTGACTTTGATATATTTGGAACATCAGGTACTAATCAGATAGCTAGTGCATTAGGTAACCAACCACCAGTACAGGCTTTTGTAGTTAGTCAAGATGTAACAACTGCACAAAGTTTACAAAATAATATAATATCAGGATCAACACTAGGATAATAACAAAACATTAAAAAAGGGGTTTTAAATAAAAGGACACAAATGGATATAATTGAATTAATAATAGACGAAAATGAGGAGTTAAGTGGAATAGATGCTGTATCTGTGGTTGAAAACCCAGCTATAGAAGAAGATTTTATTGCACTTAAAAAACAGGATCAAGTTAGACTTGCAGAAGTATCAAAAGAAAAAAGGATATTAATGGGAGCTGCTTTAATACCTGACAAACCTATATACAGAAAAAACGGTGAACAAGAGTTTTACATTTACTTTTCTAAAGACACAGTAGCTAAAGCATCACAAATGTTTTTAAAGAAAGGTAATCAAAGCAAAGCAACCTTAGAACACGCAGAGCAAAAGCTAGAAGGCATGACTGTTGTAGAATCTTGGTTAGTAGAAGATGAGCAAATGGATAAGTCTAGAAAATATGGCTTGGATATGCCTATAGGAACATGGATGATAAGCATGAAAGTTGATAATGATGAAGTTTGGAATGACTACGTTAAAGAAGGTAAAGTAAAAGGCTTTAGTATAGAAGGCTACTTTGCAGATAAACTAAACAGACCTCAAGACAAACAAAAAGATCAATTAACTGAAGATGAAAAATTATTAAACCAAATTATAGATATTGTAAATGAGTCGATATAATTTAAAAACAACAAGTCCTAAGGACAGCTCAAGAGCTTGCTTGTGTGATGATGGACAAACATATTCCAGAAAATGTTGTAAAGGAAAAACAATAAATCAAGGAATAGGATCATTAGTAGGTCAGACTGTAACAACACAATATTTAGCACAAGAAAATGAGAGTTTAATTTTACAAGAAGATAATTCTAACATAATAACATAATGGCAAATTTAAAAATATCACAATTACCAGTATCAACAGCATTACAAGGCGATGAAGCTTTTGTAGTAGTACAAAGCAACACAACTAAACAATCAACAGTACAACACATAGTAAATTATATTGTTCCAACTTCTGTTACTGTGTCAGATGGACAAACTGTAAACCTTTCAGATTCTTCTTATGCAACAAGCGAATTAATTAGACTTACTTGGACTGGTGGTAATGGTACAATGACATTAAATTTACCAAGTGCTGCAAGCAATGTAAACAGAGTAATGAGATTTATATCTAATGGTGGATTTGCAACTGCAACAAGAGTGGAATTAACTCCAATTGGTGGCGATGAATTAGATGGTAGTACTGCTGCTTATGTAATAAACAAAGCATTTGAAGGCATACAAGTATGGTCTGATGGAACAGAATGGTTTATAATTCAGAAAAAAGCATAAACGAATTTACAACACTAAATAAACAATAGTGTTTTTAAATAAATATTACTAATTAAAACCAATTTTTATGAACGCAAAAGACACGCTAGACAAGGTGAAAACCTTATTAGGTCTAGAAGTTCAGTTGGAAGAAAGATTATTAGAGAATGGTACTAGATTTGAAGCAGATGCTTTTGAATCAGGTAGAGAAGTCTTTATTATTTCTGAAGATGATGAACGTATTGCAGTGCCAGCAGGCGAGTATCTTTTAGACGATGGGATGATCCTTATTGTTGAAGAAGATGGAGTTATTGCTGAAATCAAAGAAGAGGTAGACGTAGAAGAAGAAGTAGAAGTTTCTGAAGAAGAAGAATTATCTACTGAATCTGAAGAGCAAGAACTTGCTGAGTTCGACCCTAGTAGATATGTATCAGTTGAGGATTATAAAGGAATGGAAGAAAGAATCCTTAACCTTGAAGATGCAATATCTAAATTAAAAGGGGAAGTAAAAGCTGAAGATTTATCTACTGATAAAGTAGAAAATACTGAAGTTGAACTTTCTGAAGAGGTAAAACCTTTAAAACACAATCCTGAGGCTAAAGGAGAAGTAGAAATGCACCTTTACTCTCAAAACAAACCAATGAGTACTCAAGATAGAGTATTTGCTAAATTATTTAAAAACTAAAAACCAAAAAATTAAAATTATGTCAAATAGAATAGACCTTGCGACTACAGTAAACATTACTTCAACTTATGCTGGAGAATTTGCTGGAAAGTACATCTCAGCTGCTTTATTAAGCTCGAGTACAATCGAAGACGGTGGTGTAGAAGTTATGCCAAACGTTAAATTTAAATCAGTTATCCAAAGAATTGAAACTGGAAATTTAATCGCAGATGGAACTTGTGATTTTTCTGCTTCTTCTAACGTAGATTTAACTGAAGTAGTTATTCAACCAGAAGAATTCCAAGTAAACTTACAATTATGTAAGTCTGATTTTATCAACACTTGGGAAAGTATTCAGATGGGATATTCAGCGCTTAACCCTGATGGATTACCAACATCATTTGCTGATTATTTAGTTGGTCATGTAGCTTCTAAAGTAGCTGCTGCTAACGAAACTAATATCTGGACTGGAAATTTAGGTGGCGCTCAAGCTGGAGAATATGACGGATTAGAAACTCTTGCTGCTGCTGATGCAACAGTTTTAGATGTAGCTGGTGCAGTTGCTTTAACTTCTACTAACATCATTGATAAAATGCAAGAAGTAGTAGATTTAATTCCTAACTCACTTTACGGAAAAGAAGATTTAAAATTATACGTTTCTAACAAAGCTGCTAAATTATACATTAGAGCTTTAGGTGGATTTACTGCTACTATTGGAGCTGCTGGTTCTGATAGCAAAGGAACACAATGGTATAACAACGGAAGTTTATCTTTCGGAGGAATTCCAATCTTTGTAGGTAGAGGAATGTCTGACGACACTATGATGGCTGCTCAATCAAGTAACCTTTTCTTTGCAACTGGACTTTTATCTGATTACAATGAAGTAAGAGTAATTGATATGACTCCAATTGACGGAAGTCAGAACGTAAGAATGGTAATGAGATTTACTGCTGCTGCTGCTATAGGAGTAGGTGCTGACGTAGTTTACTACGCAGGATAATTAAACTATTAAGGGGAGGGTAAAACCTCCCTTTATATTAATAACTTTAAAAATAAAAAAATATGTCATGTGATATCAGCTTGGGACGTTTAGAACCATGTAAAGACTCAGTAGGAGGTATAACTGCAATCTATTTTATAAACTACACTGCTGGTTTATTAGATTCAGCTACTTTTGACGCTGATGAGGTCATTACAGGTTTTGCAAGCCCATTAACCCTATATAAATACGATCTTAAGGGTGCAAACTCTTTTGAGGAAACAAACGAAAACTCTAGAGAAAATGGAACTTCATTTTTTACACAAGTTGGAACTGTTGTTTTAAAGAAACAAGATCCAGCAACAAGAAAAGAAATGAAATTATTATCTTGGGGTAGACCACAAGTAGTGGTTGAATTTTACAACACAGGAGCATCAAATGCTTCTAGATATGTATTAGCAGGAGTAGAAAACGGATGTGAAACAGCTCCATCTGCAACTAGTGGAGCAGCTATGGGAGACCTTAATGGTTACAATATAGTTTTCACTGGGAATGAAAAATCTCCAGCTAATTTTATCGATCCTTCAATAATTGGAGACACTACTAACACTGTTGTAGTAAATGGACTATAATAAATAGCTTTTAAAGGCTTTTTATGATATTTAAATAAAAAGATAGGATCAAATAAAGAAGGGCGCTTAAATGCGCTCTTTTTTTGTTTAATATCTATGCCTAACAAAAAACTAATAAATGTGTTTTTAAATAAAACAAATGCAAATACTTGCTCCAAATACTACACCTCAAACAATGACGATAATTCCTAGAAGTTATAACGTTGATAGTATTGTAATTACTGACGAGGATGAAAATAAGAGCTACACAATTGCATCAGGCGACATAACTAATACTACAGACAGGTATTATTTAAATGTTGCAGTAAATTTTCCTAACAATAGTTTTGGTGATTCAATATTAAAAGAGGGTAGATTTTACACAATTGATTTTTTATTAGGAACTGATAAAGTTTATAGAGATAATGTTTTTTGTACTTCACAAGGTGCTTATGATTATTCAATTAATAAGGATCAATATGATGAATACGAATCAACTAATGAATATATAGTAATATAATATGGCTAAAGATCTTTTTATAACGCAGCTAGCTGCATATACAGCACCAGAGATAATAGAAAAAAAGAATAAAGATTGGGTTCAATACGGAGCTGACAATAATTACTTTAATTATCTTATTGAATTATACGAAAACTCTACTACAAATAACTCTATTATAAATGGAGTAAGTAATATGATTTACGGAAGAGGATTATCTGCATTGGATGCCTCTACAAAGACAGAGGAATACGCACAAATGGTTTCTTTATTTAAAAAGGAAGATTTAAGAAGATTTGTAAAAGATTATAAACTGCTAGGAATGGCTGCATTTCAATTAATTTACAAAAATGGTAAAATTAAAGAAGTACAACATTTTCCAATGGAAACATTAAGAGCAGAAAAATGTAATGAAGATGGTTATATAGAGGGATGGTATTATTCAAATCACTGGCATAACATGAAGCCTAGTGAAAAACCTGAAAGAATACCAGCATTTGGATATGGAGAAGGTGCAAACAAAAAAGAAATGTATGTTGCTAAGCCATATTCTGCTGGAAGATATTACTATTCTCCACCAGATTACGTTGGTGCTTTACCTTATGCTAAGTTAGAAGATGAGATAGCTGATTATTTGATCAATGACTGTTTAAATAACTTTTCAGGTACAAAAGTAGTTAACTTTAACAATGGAGTTCCTGATCCAGAAAAAATAGAAAATATTAAATCTGATGTGTTAGGTAAATTAACAGGAAGCAGAGGAGAAAAAGTAATTGTAGCATTTAATCAAAATGCAGAATCTAAAACAACTGTTGATGATATTCCTTTAAATGACGCTCCTAGACACTATGAATACCTAGCTGATGAATGTTTTAAAAAATTAATAGTTGGTCATAGAGTTACAAGTCCTATGCTTTTAGGTATTAGAGAAGGTAGTGATGGATTAGGTAACAATGCAGAAGAAATAAAAACAGCAACATTGTTATTTGACAATATAGTTATAAAATCTTACCAAGATGAAATAATCGATTGTATTGACTCAATTTTATCTGTTAATGATATAGCATTAGATTTATATTTTAAGACGTTAAAACCTCTTAGTTTTACCGATATAGACCAATTAGAGGGTAAAGATAGCGATGTAATAGAAGAAGAAACAGGAGTTGAGTTAAAACTAAAGAAAATAGACGGAATTGAAGCTTATAAGACAATAGAAGAAGCAGAAGCTAAAGCTTTAGAGCAAGGTTGTCAAGGGTATCACGAACATGAAGAAGATGGAGAGATTTGGTATATGCCTTGTGAATCTCACGAGAAAGCAAGTCTATCAGATGAAGAATCTAAAAATGTTTTAGGTCATTTAGCAGAGAGTGGAGAACAAATGTCTGATAAATATGTGTTAGTTGATGAACTAGACCAAGATAGCGACATAGATAATGAAGATTGGGCAAACTACTTAATTAACGAGAAAAAAAGCACTCTATCAAAAATAAAAGGTTTATTAGGGTTAAAAGATGAAATAGATTCTAAAAAAAACGGAAGCTCTTTTAGTTCTTTAGATTCTAAAAATGGATTATATAAAATTAGATATACCTATGCTATAGGATCATCAAAACCTAGCAAAACACAAAGAGATTTTTGTGCCAACATGATGAACATGGCAGAAGCTGGAATAGTATGGAGAATAGAAGATATAGACAAAGCATCAAGAGAAGGAGTAAATAGAGAGTTAGGTCATAAAGGTAGATCTTACGATTTGTTTAAATTTAAAGGTGGCATATATTGCAGACATAAATGGAAAAAGGTTTTATATAGATTAGAAAGCAATACAGAGCCATCAGAGAATTTAGGAAACTATAAAAAAACTAGAACTATTCCTAAAAGTTATATGAGAAACCCAAGAGGATCAAAACAAGCTGGAATTGCACCAGAAAACATGCCAAACAGAGGAGCATACCCAAAATAAGATATTATGGCTAAAGCATTATTTGTAACAACTAAAGACATAAAGAGATATTCAGTTCTCTCAGGATCAGTAGATCCAGACAAGTTCATATACATGGTAGAGATATCTATGGACACAGAAGTTCAAAATTTTA
>Ga0208793_1000972_pt1 | contig 17713 bp, 48 predicted proteins | sample 17_taG_FD_184092 | JGI IMG/M metagenome (GOLD analysis project Ga0208793, IMG submission 184092) | Marine viral communities from the Subarctic Pacific Ocean - 17_ETSP_OMZ_AT15314 metaG (SPAdes) (version 2) | ecosystem: Environmental > Aquatic > Marine > Oceanic | place: Pacific Ocean | collected...
TGGTAGGACTAGGAAGATATACGGAAGTAAATTTCTTCATACTAATGATTGGAACCATATCCTTTGGGTTGGTTCTAGCTTGGTTGGCTAGAATAAAAAAAATAAAAGAATGGCTTGGAACGGATTAATACTATGCAGAAGAGTTGGATGGGTGATATCCCAAACACACATGTAAGAGATTATCAAAGGAAGCGTCTGTATGATGCCGAGGATTCATGTATGTTTTTAGGGAACGTTGAAATCCTAACTCGAGAACAAGTAGAAGAAATGATTCATAAGATTTCCCAGTGGGCAGAAATATCTCCACCTAGACTTATAGAAGATGGACACACCCTAGCTTATGCTACAGCAGATACAATCTCTCTTCCCTTTCCTATAACCAAGACATTACCTTATATAGTTCATGAGATGTCCCACGTAATAAATTACAATGGAAGCAACGCAGACCATCATGGGAAGCACTTTGCTGGGAAGTACTTGGAAGTGGTGCGGGAGTTCATTGGAAGCACAGCACATAAGGACCTCGCTAAAGCCTTTAGACGTTACAAAGTTAGATATACATAATTTGACAATGAGATTATATTTTGATATTCTTAATTAAATAAAGTATCAAAAGGATAAGCATGACGATAGAAGAACTTCTAAAACCAAAAGACAAAAAGGAGCCCCCTAAAAAAGCTAATGAAGAACTAACTTGGTTAGACGGATTAAAAATTTTATGGTTTTTCTTTTTGGTTAGTTTGGTTTGCAGGGGAATACTTTATATATGGCCAACATAATGCAATACTTGATTCAGATGTCTGACGAAGCTAGAGGATACTATACAGACATTATGGATTCACAATCTAAAATGATGGAAGAAATTGATTCTTTAAAGGCTAGAATAATCGAATTAGAACAATCCGCCTCTAAAGACAGAGAAGATTGATAGAACTAGTATAATAAAGTAGGGAAAGTATTATGAGTAGACTAATGAATTTTATTACTTGTTTAGTTAGAGGGCATAGTACTAAACCACCTATAATCGAAGCGTGGGCATCAAAAAGGGGTTCTAAAAGAATTTACTACGTTTGTAGAAGATGTCTAAAGCAAATCGGGGAAAAGCATTATGATGGATTCTAATGACCACTTAGAGCATTATAAAAGTGATGCGGAGATAGAGCGGGAACTGAATCAAATAAAGACTCTAAGTCTTTCGAGAAATGAAGCACTATTCCTAAGTGATACTTTTACACTTCTAGTTGAACACGAACGGGAAGGTGGAAGCATCCAACTACCTGCAAGAGGGGTTGTCCCATCTGCAGGAATGTCGGTACCTATTGATATGATACAGAAGATAGGTTTAGCAGTGCTTATGACTACAGACCCCAAGAACACTATGCAGATGACAGAGGTGGCCTTTTCGCTTTCCGAGTTATATTTGTTGAGAGAGTGTTGTCAATCATATGTCAGAATGAACAATGAACCAGTAGGTTACAACTTAACACGAAAAATATACAGATTACTTCTAGAGGACACTATACAAGAACAGGTATTTTTTGATAAACTAACTAAAGATTTAGATAAGTCTTTAGAGGAAGAGGAAAGAAAAGATGCAAATACAGGAACCAACAACGATAGAACAAGCAATTAGACTAGTATTACATTACGTTGGAATAGTAAAACTTACCAAAGCTAATGTAAAAAAGGTTTATAAAAGAAGCAAACAGCTTCAAGTCCTAATGAATGGTGGGGGATTTTGGGAAGGAAGAATGCCTTATCTAAAAGAATTACAGGACAATATTGGTTATACAGCAGACGTAACTGTAACTCATGACGATAAAAAATGGGAGAAGGTCCTCCTAACTGAACTCTCTAATATAGCAGACCAATGGTGTATACAAGAGGAAGAACATCTTGCTAAGGAAGAGGAAGCAGATGAAGAAGATGGAAGCAAGACCATCAATGAAGAGAACGAGGAAGCAAGTAAACAGTTAGAAGAGTTAGCAAACCGTGATGTAATCCAACTAGATAAAAAATCGGAAGAGTCAAAGGAAGCAAAAGAGAAGTACCCATACTAAAATGTTAATAGAATTTTTAAATGAAGTTGCTGATAACCTAACAATTCTTTTCTCTATTAGCATATTACTTTTTTCATTTATACTAACTATTATAAATTGGAAGATACTTCAAGTTTCTAGGAACATACTAGATATAAGTGTCAGTCTATTCTCAGAGACAGTTGTCATAAAGGACGAGTCTATAAGGGTGCGAATAGTTTCCGAAGAAGTACTGGAAGAAACTATCAAGATGAGGAAGGCTTTAGACATGCCCGAGGAAACACAAGGAAGGGAACGCTAGGAACCCCTGTGATGCCAAGTGTCCTGTATATGTTCTATGGCTTTATACTCTTTGAAATCATTATTGAAATCTGAGTCATCAATATAATCTACGAATTGATGGAACCAATCTAAAAATCTAAACACTATTTATTCCTCCTGTAAGAACGCATGGAAGCAACTTTATTATCGCCCTAGACATTATACTGATTGTTTTATTTTTTCTTGTTACAAATCTATTAAGTTTGACTTTTTATAATGGTTGCTGTAAATTTATAGTAACCAATAAAAAATTGAAAGGATAGAATATGAAAGATGAAATGCTGTCTAACTTCTTAGAGGACCTAGAGGGTGTACTAACCCAACACTTCGGAGAAGCTTGGACATATGATTTTGATTACGATAAACCAATAACAATACACGTACCGATAGAGGAGTAAGAGATGACAGTAAAAGAATTAATAGACATACTAAAAACTAAACATGATGGCTCTAGGGTTGCTTATAAACATCAGGGAGATATTATCGATATTGATGGAGTTAGTAATTCCTACATAGAGACTGATGAAGAGTTTTATGATGATGTGGTAGTTTTCGAATAGGAGTAAGAAATGAGTAAAGAAGATAACACAATAAACTATTTCAACAAGAGCAATCAAAGACTTAGAGATTGGTTGAAAGATGAGATAGAACATAACGAACCTGTGGTAAGTGGCGAAGAAGAGATGGCAGATGGTACTGAGGACATTTACATAGGTCGCACAGAACTAGCAGAAACACTGCTACAGAAACTAGATGAGTGGGATAAGGAGACAGATAATGACAAATAAAACACATATGGACATATTAAACGAAGCTATGGTAGGTCAAAAGATAACAGATGTTAGGTGGCTTACTAAAGAAGAAACTGAAGCTGTTGCAGATTGGTGGGATAACCAACCAATACAAATTACCTTAGAGAATGGAGTTAGTCTAATTCCAATGTCAGATGACGAGGGAAATGAAGCTGGTGCAATGTCCACTAACATACCAAAGATGGAAACCCTTTGGGTAGAGAGAGGATAGCAATGGATTGGATTAATGATGTATACAAACAAGGTACACTAGAAAACAAGTTGGCTAAAAAGATTTGGTTTTTAGATTCTAGTAGATTATTTTATCTATTAGAAAAAGACTTGGGGAAGCAGATATCTAAAGAGTTTATTGAAACACATAGAGACGAGATAACTAAACACTTTATGAATGGTAATGTAGAATCTCTAGCTGAAGAGTTAGATATCAAAATAGGTAATTTGACAAAATAAAAGAATTGTTATAAAATTATAATAACTAATATAAATAAACAGAAAGGATAATTATGACAGCAAGTTTATTTGGAGAAAGGTTTGCAGGACGAAGAGAACCTGCATGGCACAGGTTGGGACAAGTGTTCCCACAAAAAGAGAGGGTTACAGCTTCGGAGGGTATGAAGAAAGCAGACATTTTGTTTGGGATTGATAAACACCCTCAGATAGTGAAGATGGAAGATGGTACTGAACTAGAGACAGGTTCTTATGCAGTAGTAAGAGAACCTACCAGTGATGACCCTGAGCATAAAGTATTAGCTACTGTGGGGAAAGAGTGGACCTGTTTACAGGCAACTGAGTTAGGAAAGATGTTAGACCCAATTTCAGAGGAGTTTCCAATAGAAACTGTTGGTGCAATAGGAAATGGGGAAAAGATATTCTTATCTATGGACGCAGGTGCTTCTACAATCGCAGGAGAGGACCACGAACTATACTGGTTGGTAGCAGACCATAGAGACGGGACAGGTGCAATGAGTATTGCATTTACCCCTGTTAGAGTAGTGTGTCAGAACACTTTGATTACAGGACTAAGAAGCAGTAAAGTTTCTGTGAACCTAAGACACAATAAGTCAATCCAAACTGATGCTTCCTTTTACCTAGACATCTTTAATCAGATGGCTAGAACACAAGAGAATGTAGTTAGTGCTATGGATACTATGACAAAGACGAGATTGAAAGCTAAGGAAGTAGATAAAATACTCACATCTGCTTACCCAACTGCTTCAAGACCTACAAGATTGAAACTTTCAGCTAACATATCTGCAGATGACGTACCATCAAGTGTGTGGAATCGTATCCTAAATGATAAAAAAGAGCAGAAAGAGGAGTGGGAAAAGAGACAAGGAAGAGTAGATAGAATCGTAGATAATGCTAAGGAAAGATTAGACGTATTCAATCAAGAGTTTCCTAAGTTATCAAACACCCCTTGGGCAGTTTATAATGCAGTAGTGGAAACAGAAGATTATAGACGTGGTCATACAGCAAGTGGTACTACTCTATTCGGTGGAAGAGCAGAAGCTAAAGCTAGAGCATTTAACACAGCATTAGAATTAGTGTAGAATATAAAAGTGGGGGATATTTTCAAAGTCTATATCCCCTACACTATCAAACAAAGGAGAGAGAATGGCAACTAAAGTTGAATTACAGAAAATGAATAAGCTACTCCAAGAGGAAACTGCTAAGTTACAAAAAGTAAATAAGCAGAGATTTGAAAGAATGAGAGAATTGGAAGAGAGACTAAACATTCAAAGTATGCAATTAGCTTTGTTATTTGAATCTCTGAAGTATGACTCACGACATAGTGGGTTTGCCTCACTTGTTATGATGTTAGGAAGAAGCAAGAAATTTTGGACCAAACCTCAAAGTAAACTTGAAGAGGAAATAAGAGATATGGAAGAGACAGGTCTACTAGACTTCGAGGAAGATGAAGATGACCTACCACCATTTCTTAAGAGAAAGCGACAATAATAATGACTGATGTATGTACAGATTGTAGGAGTCGGAAAGTGGTTGATGGTTATACTGAGAGGACTGTTAATTCAACCATTGGAAAAAATCTACTTATAACAAGTAGGAAGTGGTGCCAAGAATGTCTAACTAAATATGCAAGTAGACAAGAGTGCCGAGCAAGTTATATGCCAAAGTTACGAGATACTAAAATAGATAAATACTTGGAAGTAGTAAATGGTTTTGATTTTATTCCATATGCTTTTAGATGGAAAACATCATCTTACTACCACGAGGCACGAGCAGAGAAATAGGAGTTTAGATTATGCAATGTCCGAGATGTAATAGTAAAAGTTATGTCCATATATATATAGACGAAATTAAATGTATGGCTTGTAGTCATACTGAATATAAAATTCCAAGTGATATAAGTAAGGAAGTAAAAGCTAATCTAGGAAGCGATAGTGGAAACCATAGTGGAAAGAAACGAGTAACCCTATCTCATTATTTTCAATAGTGATAATAGTGTATTTGACAAAATTATAACAATCATTATAAAATATGGTTATGGGTGTTGAAAGGTTTATAAGAACTTAATAAGAGGTCAAACAGTTGCATACCTACTTCTTGCCCACAATATGAAAGGATAAATATGGATAAAAGATTAAAAGTATATGAGGCACAATTCAAACCAACTGCTGAAGATGGTGAGAGAATGTTGCAGATAAAAGAAGATTTCAAAGGTCTATTTGAAAACAATAATAGAATTTCAGAATGGTTTATGGCAATGATAGACAAGATGGCTGATGATGATAAGAGAATGGATACCTTAGATAACATAATAGGTAAGATGGTGGGCGAAAGAATTGAATTAGAAAAAAGAATAGAGGGTTTAGAAAACCACCTGTTCAGAGATTAGGAGAAAAAAATGAACACAGAAGAAAACAAACTTGTAAACGTGGGCGAACCAACAAAAGCACCACAACCATTAGAACCTAGTGAGAACAAAGACTACGAAGAACTTATAAATCTATATGATGTACCTATGGAAAGAGCAATAGCTAGAGAACTTTTCAAATTGGACCAAGACCAATTAAGAGCATTGTTAGATGTGGCAATAGACTATGATGGGTTAGTTGATTGGCATAAAGGGAAACTATCAGAGACTGATTTGGAAGAACGAATATCAGAAGATAAAGAATGGATAGTTGAGGAGATAATATTACACACTCCTTTCGGTTCTACTTACAATTTAGCACAAGAACTAAGAGTAAGACCACAACGAAGATATCTAACTGTTGAGGTATTTGGATATGACCTAAACAATATGTATGACCTAGTTGTAAAAGCTAAACATAGCGAGGGTGATGAAGAAGATTTATATTCTGATATTATTGAAATGACTGATGAAGATGGGAAAACATTATGAGTAAGTATGTATGTGGCATTTGTGGTAACGAGAATGTTTCTTATCAAGTGTGGGTAGATGAAGATGGAAACAGGAAACAGACTTTCCAAGAGAAATGTTTAGCACCTGAGATTGAGTGGCAAGTAGGACAGGCAATGAATGGTCAAGCATGGTGCGAGGAAGATGAAGAACTTGGCACAATGGGTTGTGGGGAAATCTCAGGAGTAGTCCACAAACAGTCTGATAGATGGTGGGATTTGAATTATGACAGACAGAAGAAACTTAAGGAAAGTAGAAACGCATGACAGAACAACATTTGATGTCAGACAAAGCTATAAAAGAATTGCAAGAATTTGCATTTGACCATTGGGAGAACTTCTTATGTTTCCCATTAGAGTTTGAAGATAGTGATGGTATGACTTACACCTATGGAGAGTATGAAGAACATTTAGATTTTTTCAAGTGTGGTGGTTGTGGTACTAAGTATCTTGGGAATATGATGAGTGAAGTAAATGACTACTTTTGTAAGTGGTGCAATGAAGATGAGGGGTATGAAAATGATTAGAGTATATTTTGAAAGAGGATATGCTTCAGAGGAAGTAGCAATGTTTCATGATAACGAAACATACATGGCTTGTTTACCTAGCTTGAAAACTTTAGCTAGGAAGCTGAAATGGAAACGAGTTACCGAGACGATAGATGACTAGGAACAGGACCGACCTTATACACATATGTAGGAACTACTACAGGAAAGAAGATGATGATGTCTTTGAATACTGTAAGTGTGGTGCAAGGTATTTTCTGAATCGCAGAGTAGCGAGGATTTGACTAAATTATAATAGTTGTTATAAACTATAAATATACAAAGACCGAAAGGATAAACAAATGCCAAATTGGTGTCAGAATGAAGTCTCTATTTATGGAGACAAAGAAGATATAGAAAAACTAAAAGCAGAGGTCTTTACTGTAGATGAAGATAACGACCAATCTTACTTGGATTTCAACAAAGTAATACCAATGCCAAAAGAGTTAGAAGATACTACAAGTCCACGAAGCATTGTATCTGAAGAAGTTATAAGAATGAGAGACTTAGTGAAAGCTAATCCAAGTATCCAAAGTATTTGGGTAGATGGAAAGCAGATAAAAGATGATGTGTGGTCAGATAAATATATAACTGAAAGACAGTCAGAGATTTTGAAGAAAACCTATGGTGCAGATAATTGGTACGATTGGAGAGTAACTAATTGGGGAACTAAGTGGAGTATTGATGGTGGCAGTATAGGGTTTTATGATGAAGATAATGACAGGATAGAGTTACACTTTGATACTGCTTGGAGTCCACCTGATGAAATCTATCAAGCACTTAGAGACAAATACGAAGATATAGAAATCTCTTGGTTCTACCGAGAAGATGGTATGCAGTTTGCAGGATACATGGAAAGGAATTGGTAGATATGACAGTAGAGGAACTAATAAACGAATTGCAGAAGCTAGAAGATAAGACACTTGATGTTAGATTGGAATATAAAGATGAGGAAGCAAACAAGTGGGTGGAACGAGTTGAAGCACACTATCAAGGTGGAAGTGGGTACGAGTTACATGGCGAGGTTATCTTAGTAGCTTCTGAATAGCCGATTTGCATTTTATAGTGGTTGTGATAATATATAGGTATACAAAAAAATAAGGATAAAAAATGACAGATAGAGACAGAACAAATAATGTAGCTTGGTTAAAGAGTGGAAATTACATAATTTCGGACCCATGCTATGTTATGTCAGACGCAGACTACGAGAGTGTAATTATCGACAATTACACAAACGAATATGGTTACGACATTACGAATGTTGAACATGGTACATTCTTTGTGTGTGAGGTTGGAGATGATGGAGTTTATGGAGATAAGCATGGCAACGATTATGGAGTAGATAGTGGTCAGATTGGTGCAATACCATATGAACTTTGTACAGATGAAGCCATAAATGATAAAGAAAACTATAACCATGTACACTTTGATAACAAGGTTTATGTAGGTTGGCAAGATTTAAGTGGTTATTCTGCTGACTATGGATTACTTACCATAGGAGACTTTGAGATAGAGACAGGAATGGACCGAGAAGATATTACCTGTAGCAATGGAAGATGTGATAATCAGGGAAGATACCTAGATGATGATGATACCTGTGTAGACTGTGGCGAGGAGTGGTAAGATGACAATAAAAGATTTACACACTTGCAGAGACTTCAGATATTTAGACTGTGAAACTTGCAGAGAAAACGAATTACAATGTATTGAAATATGTACTTATTGTGGCGAGGAGAAAATACAATGAAATACCAAGTAACATTTTTTGGAACATGGAACACAGAAATAGAAGCAGATAGCCGAGAGGAAGCAGAAGAAATACTAGAGAGAGATTGGGATAAACTTACCAAGATTGATTCTAGCTTTATGAACCTTGAAGCAGATTTAGAAGATGAGGGATATGATGACTAATAGCATGGAAGATAAGATAGAAGAACTAATAGAATGGAACATTGAAAGTTTAGCTGATTTGTTTGGAAGCAGAGCAGACACTTTGACTAGCTTACAATATACAGCACTAGATAGAATTTTTAGGTATGATGGAATAACACCATTTGACAAAAAGAGCAATGACTATATAAAATTAGAATATGAAGATATGATGGAAACAAAAAAAGAGATAGGACATGAAGAACTGTAAAAAATGTGGTGGCATTTTAATAAAAGATTATGAAGATAGGAAGTGTTTACTGTGTGGTTACATGGAGTACACTATACCAACAAACATAAAGGAAGATGTGAACCAAGCAAAAGGAAAGAACTTTATAGAGAGAAACCAAAAAGAAGTGAACTATTATTACGATAAGGAAGATAAATTATTTGGGGTGGAGAAATGAGAGAGTTGAATATACAACAAAAAACACTTATACTAGAAGAAGTAAAGAGAAACATACAACAAGGAAGCAATAACGAACTAGATAACTTAGCAGAGAACCATTATAAGATATCAACAGACACATACTTCAAGTGTATGAAACTAAATGACCATGAAACATATCACCAAAATGTAGAGTATTATTTACACGAACTAAAGAACTATAACCTAGAGGAACTAATACAAGGAAACTACCAAGTAGATACAAAGAACTAAGGGAACATTACTTGACAAACAAGGAAATAGAATTTTATTTATACTAGTCTTAATACCTTAGTGAGAGGTAATAAATGGAAGCCGAAAAATATATTGGAAATAAGTACGATTGGAAAGGCATGAATTATATTATAAAGTTGGAAGCGAGGGGAAGCAGAGGGAAAGAGGAAGTGTTGGAAGCATTGAGGCAATTACCTTATGGTATTCTGGACCAGAGAGTGCGAGTTAGTACAGTAGTAGATGATATAGTTATAAGGGAAGATATTGCTTCTTTATCTGTCCCCGCCCACCTGCAATAGCAGGAACTAAGGGAAGCAAGGAACCAAAGGAAGCAAGGGAACAAGGGAAGCAAGGGAATGCTTCATTATATCTTGTCTAGGTTAGTTTTTTATTCATAATTTTCCTCTAGCCTAGACATACCATTTGACAGATTATAATAACTGTTATAAAGTATATGTATAGAAACAAATAAAAGGATAAATAAAAATGAATAAGTTTCAGATTACTATTAGTTCAAATAAGATAGAAGCAATAGCAAGGTTTCAAGAGTACTTAGATAGAGATATCTTTGCTCAAAAAATGACTTATCATGTTCGCATAGATAATGACTTTGAAGATTCAACAGAATATGGTGATTATTGTGCTAGAGAACTCAATGATAGTTTCGATGAGTTTTTCAATAAATAAAATTTAGATATCTATGCCTATAGTATTTGACATTTTATAATAACTGTTATAAACTATAGGTATAGAAGAAATAAGGATAAACAAAAAAATGAATGAATTAAAATTTAGTAAAGAAACAAATGCAAAGCTAAAGAGTATAAAAGAGTGGTCACCTATTGATAAGCCGAGAGTATACAGTTTTAGCTTACTTAGTGGTTTTAGCTGTCCCAAAGCTTTAGACTGTCAAACCTATGCAGTAGCTGACAAGGTGACAGGTAAGCGTAAAGTAGTTGACGGTAAACATTCAGAGTTTAGATGTTTTTCAGCTATTCAAGAAGCACAATATACTGAAACATATAACCAAAGAAAACATAACTTTGATTCATTACTTGAATATAAAGATGATGCTTATAAGATGTTTACTCTAATTGAAAATAGTTTACCTGTAGATGCGGATTATATTCGTGTTCATGTTGGTGGTGATTTCTTCAATGAGAATTATATGTTGGCATGGTATATGGTAGCTAAGTTATACCCTAATATAAAATTCTATGCTTATACTAAAAGTATTCGATGGATGGCAGAACTGGAATATCTAAGACCTGATAATTTCTCAATGATTGCTTCATATGGTAGCAAAGAGGATGCCCTAATTGATGAACTAAACCTTAAGAGTGCTAATGTAGTATTTCACCCCAATGAAACAACTAAGCCGATTGACCATAATGAATATTATGCCATAAATGATAAGGGAAGCTTTAGCCTGTTATTGCACGGGACCCAAAAACAAGGCAGTAAGGGAAGCGAAGCATTAAGCAAGATGAACAAAGAAAACATAAAATATAGTTATAGTAAGAAATAGCTATTGACATTTTAAAAGAACTGTTATAAAATATTAATAGAAGGAACAAACGGAAGGAAGGAAGCAACCCTTGGAACGAGAGGGAAGGGAACGACCTGCTCCACATAGGATATATCACTAACAGTAAAATTACCTATTTGACTATTTTATAATAGCTGTTATAATAATAGTATACAAAAAAAATGTAAAGGATTAAAAAATGAAAGATAGAAAACACATTGATGAAATTCTAAAAGAGATGGTTGCTCAACTAGTAGATGAAGAAACTAACAGTAATGATTTAGCGTTCTTAGTAGGTGGTGGAGATTTACCAGTCTTATCAAAGGAGCAAAAAAGAAAATCTATGGTTTCTAAAAAATACAGGGGGGAAAAATGAACGATGTTATTTACCTGTTACAAGGCTACGACTTGAAAGAGTTAGAACTTGAAACAGTATTAGAAATAGACGGAAGAACAGAAACAACCTACAAGCTAGTAGGCACTAATGAGGGAGGAAACTAAAATGGGAATAGACATTTATATGAGATGGGACGGAATGACGGAAGATGATAGAGATAAACAAAGAACACCTTTTGACGCTACTGTTGGAGATGTGGGGTATCTAAGGGAAGCCTATCATGGTAGTCCTTATGCAACTAAATACTTAGTAGAAGAAGCCTTTGAAGATGGTGCTGGAGATGTACACATACCAGCTAAAGAACTAAGGAAACGATTACCACTTACTAAGGATATCGTTATCCAAAGAGCCAAAGAGGTTTATAAAGAGGAACTAACGGAAGATGATGCAGTAGTCAAAGCCTTTGAGGACTTTGTGAAGCTGGGGGAAGCATTGGAAGAAGAAGGAAAGAAGCCGACTGTTTACGCTAGCTGGTAGTATTTCACGAGGGGGGTTTTTCATTTTCGCCCTCCTCACTTACTTGACACTCTCTGACAATCTGCTATAATAATAGTATACAAAGAAAAACAAAAGGATAAAAATGAAAATCAGTAAAGCCAAAGCAACAGACTTAATAAAGAATAGTCAAGGCAAGTTTATCAATGTAGTGTTCACTAAGAAGAATGGTGATGAAAGAACTCTAACAGGTAGAACAGGTGTTCACAAATACACTACGGGCGAAGGACTAAAATATAACCCTGATGATTATGGTCTAGTAGGTATCTATGACAATATCAATAAAGGTTATAGAATGGTAAATCTAAACACTCTCAAAGAGATTACAGTACAAGGTACTACCCACGAGGTAGAATAGATATCTAAGAGGCTCTCCTACCCTCCCTTCATGAATTGCATTTAAGGGGAGCTTCTTTTTTTAAGGGGATATATCATACCCTATATTAATTCAAAAATGGGCCCAAAAGTATTTGACTTCAGGAAGCAGGATGATAAAATAAAAAAGACCCTGATGAGATTTTGTTTATCCTACTTGTCAGGGTTTTTTATTTGACACTATCTGTCAGTCTGCTATAATAATGTATAAACAAACAAGAAAGGATAAAAACATGACAATCCATAAAAGAGGCATTTATGATGTTGAGGGCGAGTTAGAAAAACTAGGGTATGATTTTGATGCTCTAATAGACGAGTTAGTTTATCAGATTAGTAACTTAGGTGTTCAATGGGAATACAATGATGAAGCATTTAGAGGTTTTATTGTAGGTGGCGAAACTGGTTGGACGGCAGAAGAAATTCTAATGGAAGCTGAAAATGTTGGAATGGACTTGGAAGAATACAAACTAGACGAAGAAGATTAGTATAATAATAGTACGAAAGGAAAGCAAATGAGTTTAGAATTTAAGTTAGTAAGGAAAGATGGAAGCTTGGCATACGAGGAAGCAAGATTAGTTCAACACATTAAGAAAACACCAATCGGTGTAAAACTCACAACCCCACGAGCCATCGCAATTGTTGAACATATTCTTACAGAATGGTCAATGCCGAAGTATAAGGGATAAAAGGCGAAATAAAACAAATGGAGCTGTAATGAAGTATGGATACAACCCAACGGGAGCAGTTCGACAATGAATTTTATAATCATCAAGAGGAAATGAAAGCCATCAAGGACCTAATGGGAATGGTGGAAGAGGTGAAACAAGCATTGGAAGACATGGAAGACATGAAGACTAATGTTAGGAACATCTTGGAACGATACATTGATGAAATAAATACTCTCAAGTCGGAACTTGCAAACAAACGATAAATACAAAGTCCCCTGTCAGTAATTGATAGGGGATTTTTTTATTGACATACTCTGACAATCTGTTATACTAGTTGTTATAAACTAAAAATAGTAAAGGATAAAAAATGAAAACTCAAAAATTACCTAAACAATACGAAGGTAAAATAAAAATCTATGATGAGGGAGCAGTAGTACGAAATAGATTCGGTGGAGCAAGTGTGGAATTGAACGCACTAGAACTATCAATATATGATTACCTCATGGGGTGCGAGATGCTGGAAAACTGGAAGGGAATGCGAATAGGTCTTGATTGGTTTATTCAAAATAATTCCAAAGCTTATAGCGTCTTACTAGACTAGAGGAAGGAAGGGGAAGGAAGGAGCCGGAAGGAAGAGGAAGGAACCGGCACCTTCTAACCTGCCTTATAGAAAATCTTATAATCTGTTTATAAAGTCTTTGACATTCTCTGACAATCTGTGTTATCATTGATTAAGAACAAAAAATAAATGAAAGGATAACATGATAAAGGTAACAATAAAAGCTGATTATTGGCTAAATGAAAGTCTAGAATTTGATGTCAGCACCGAACAGGCGAGAGAAAAGGCAGTCAAAACATTAGAAGGATTAATACATGGATTGCCTCAAAAGGTAAAAGAACATGACCAAGAAAGAGTACATTCATTCGTAAAAACATTTGATAAGTTCATATGCCACACAAAATGTGATGAGAGATACCAAAGAACAGGGATAAAAGAACCTGTAACAGAAATAACAAAACTATAAACAAACAATAAATCTAATATGAAAATGGATAAACAAATGAAATTTGAAATAGAGTTAGACTGGATACAAACTTATAAAATAATAGTAGATGCTGACTGTGAAACCACAGCAGAAATTGCCGGGGATAACATAGACATGGAAGAGTTCGACAGACAAAGAAGAGAGTCTTTCAACTATGTAGGATTTCAGACAATAGGAAAAAATGCTAAGCTTATAAAATAAATTCCAAAGAGGACAAAAAAATTCTAAACAGACATTCTAAACTGTTTGGAATTTGTCCTTTTAATAGGGATATATCACTCCGTTAAAAATGGTCTAAACTCGTATTAAAATAACTAGGAAGGAAGGAAAGATTTTTAATATGCTTGGAAGGGTGGAGGGAAAAACTACCTCTCAGCCCTCCACACTTGGAAGGGAACGGAAGGAGGGGAACGGAAGGAAGGGAAGGAACGGAAGGGGACTTGACCTTTTAACCTGTATTCTTATTAGCTTATAATATCTCTAAACACGGCTTGACAGTGACTATACAAACTGATATTGCCCGTGCTATACTGCTAATGTGTACAAAAATAATTAAGGAGGATACTTAAAAAATGACACATCAAAACAAAAGTATTGAGCAGTCCCAAAGAATAGGACAGATTAACAGAAATAATAGAAGTTTTATTAATGATTCTGTTTATAATAATCAGGATAAATTATTATGTAGTAATTGTGAAAAGCAAAGCACTAATAATTATATTAATAAATACTCTAATAAAATAATCTGCAAAGATTGTTTAAAACAAATTGAATTACCAATATAAAAAAGGATAAAAACAAATGGCAAAAACACATAATATGGATAATTTGATTGAACACTTAAAAAAAATAGGTGCTTATCAAAACCCAAATGAAAAAATTAATATTCAAGTAACAAACAATTTAATTAAGTCTTTGAAATCTTCATATCAAATAGACTTAAATAACAAATAAGAAAAGGATAAATAAAATGCCCAATGAGAATAAAAGCATAATTGAAATGGTTAGAAATTTAGAGGAGGATTACTTAACTATTAAAAGGCACTATAAAACGCTATTGAATCAATATGCACACTTAGTAAAGAAATATAATATTTCTGAAAATGAACAAAAAACAATAAATAAAGGATAAATAAAATGCATTACAAAATAACAGTAAAAATTGAATCTTTATACGGCACAAAAAACCAAGAAATTGGCGTGGATAATATCAAAGATATTAAGCAAGTTGTGGAGGCTTTGGAGTATTCACTAAAAGAACACGAGTCTTTTACAGATATGGGTTTAATAAGTGATATTAACAGATTAATAAATATAGACTAATAAGGAGGATAATTAAAATGAGTAATTTTTACTTACGACCGTCAGCAGAAAAACAAGCTATTGAAACGGATATAGCATTATCAGATTTGAAGAACTTCTTTGAAAAAATTATAAATGCTAATCAGACTATGAAAAATAATATTAATAATGATAGAGAAAATTTTTTCTCTAATGGCTCTAATTATGATTATTTATATAGCTTAATAAATGGCAGTCATCTTTTATTAACTGAATTGAAAGAGTTAATAACAACGCTTGAAAATAGCTATGATGAGTTACTAGACATTGTTTAAGGTACTTGTAAAAGTGTAAAGGATAAAACACACTGTAAAGAGTTTCAACGGCTCTTATTTCGTGTCCTGTTGAGTTATCCTAGCTAGTATTTATATTAGTTTCAATGGGACATTTTTTATTTAAGGTCCTCCCCTCCCCTGCCCTGCCCTATTCAAAATAATTCCAAACTATAAAAAATTCTAAACAGGTTATAAAAATTCTAAAAGGTCATTCCAAATTTTTTAGAATGTGTCCTTACGAATTTCGTAATATTAATAAGGATATATCATGCCCTCTAAATTACGATTTTCGCAAGTTAATAAAAATCCTAATTTGTCAATAGCCAAAAGCACCTCTTTTTAATAATCTGTAAATATTCAAAAATAATCAAAAGTAATCAAAACTTGTTTTTATTGGTACTTGACAAGGTTTATATACTCATAAATAATGACTGTATAGGTTTGAATAAAAACCTAAAACAAGTATTAAGGATAAATACAAATGAATAGAACATATACACCCAAAAATGATAGAAAATCTTATTATGAAGATTTGATTGAAAATCATAATCACCCGATAAAGCCTAGTAAACAAAAGGGACGCTACAAAACTATTAGCAAGTGTTTATATTGCGGGACGCTGGGGACTGAATGGAAATATAAAAACTATTTGAAATTATATTGTAATGATGATTGTAAATTAAATTATAGAGTAAAATTCGCAGTTGATAACAATTTAAAAACCACTACTAAAAGAAGAAATAACAAAGAAGTTAAAAATGATTTTTCAATGTCTATACGCAAAAAAATATTTGAACATGATTTATTAAAACCTAATAAAGAATTAATAAAATTAGCTATTGAAAAATTTATAGTAGATATTAATAAATGTGATTATCTTTGCTCAGAATGTTTACGACCTGTGGAGCTTAAGAAGAATTTAAGAAGTAAATATCTCAATAGCAATAAAAGTTTTGGTTATAATGTTGAGTTAACTCACATTGAACACAACCCCTATGAAAACGATATTAAATTTGATAATGATTTCAATATTATTGAAAAAACGGTTATGTTTAAATGTGCCAACTGTCATTCGTTGGAATATACACAACCAATAAAAGAAACGGAGGTTAAATAATATGAGGAATTTTATTTGCGAATCATGTTTTGATAAATTTGATTCAGAAGAAAATTTGAAAGTAAAAAATCATTTATATTATTGTTATGATTGTTATTATTCAAACTTGAAATCAAAAGCAATGCGAAATTTCAAAATCTTTGAAAATCCATTCTAAGCACTTCTAAAGCTGGTGGAGTATAAAACCTCCACTGGCAACCCTCTAAGCCCTCAAAACGCAAGCCAGCCAGCAAAGAACCCGAATTATAAAACCTTTCTACCCCGTAGTTCTACTAAAATACTATCGATTTAGCCCAGAGAGTATATTTTCTAAACAGAGTAAAAATTTGAATAGTTGCGAGTATAAATGGGGGCTTGTTTATATATAAATTATATTTAAGGGGGGTAAGGGGGTTAGTATGGCTGCTACCGTAGTACTCCTATTCGCATACTTTCGTACAGTAGCAACCAATGTCAGAAGAAAACCTTAGTATCAGTATAGCATGTGTGTAAGTTGTGTGTCAAATGGGGGGTAGGGGGTCTTACCTAATTGGGGGAAGTTTTCTGGCTAATCTGGATTTTAAAAAAAATAAAAATTTTGGATTATTTGGCAATAGGGGTTATATATAAATTATGGATAGGTAGGGAGTTAGTTAGCCAACTGAATGGAATGAAGTGGGGGCGACGACCTTGGTCGTAGACTTCTGGCTCTAACTTCCGTAAGAGTTAAGAGAGTTTATTTAGCGGCCGATTTCGTAAAACTTAAAAGTTAATATCAATATGCTCAGTTAGAATTATAAC
>Ga0208793_1000980_pt1 | contig 17640 bp, 19 predicted proteins | sample 17_taG_FD_184092 | JGI IMG/M metagenome (GOLD analysis project Ga0208793, IMG submission 184092) | Marine viral communities from the Subarctic Pacific Ocean - 17_ETSP_OMZ_AT15314 metaG (SPAdes) (version 2) | ecosystem: Environmental > Aquatic > Marine > Oceanic | place: Pacific Ocean | collected...
GGTTTCGCGCGAGCACTTTATTCGCGTAGCGACAGAATATTCAAAACCTAATCCTAATTGTGTATATTGTGATATTATGTAAAAAAACCAAAGGGAACTAGCATGGCATCTACAGGTGGAGTTAAGATAGGATCGAGCTATGACGAGGCTCGGACAAGAAAAGTTAACGCAGAAGCTGAGATAGCAGAATTAGAACTGGCGACTGTACACGGAACTTTAGTTGTTGCAGAAGATGTAGTTAAAGCGTGGGAAGAAGTGCTTGGCGCGTTAAAAGGTAAGTTGCTGTCTATACCAACTAAAGCTGCTCCTGTTGTCTCTGCGGAAACTGAAGCAGGAATATGTCAGGACATCTTAGAAGACTTAATGAATGAAGCATTAGAGGAACTGAGTAACTATGATCCATCGGTCAACGCGACAGAAACGAAAGGAACTGAGGAAGCACCTGAAGACGGCAATAAGAACACTAAAGCCGCCACCAAAGCTAACCGTAAGTCAGTGGGCAGACCAAAAAAGACGACTAGACTCCCAAAGTAGTTCTGAGCCTGGTCGATGGCATACTGCTCGCGCTGAATACCAACGTGGCATTATGGATGCTTGCTCTGACCAAAACATACGAGAAGTTGTCGTTATGGCAGGAGCGCAGCTTGGTAAGTCAGAAGCCCTGTTGAACATTATCGGATATCACATAGATAACGACCCGTCACCGATTTTGTGTCTACAGCCTACATTGGAAATGGCGCAAGCATTTTCAAAGGATCGTGTTGCTAACGGTTTGCTTAAATCTACAGTCTGCCTAAGAGGTAAAGTAAAAGACCCTCGCGCAAGAGACAGTGGAAATACTACATTACATAAATTGTTTCCTGGTGGCAGTTTAACGCTTGTTGGTGCTAACAGTCCATCAGGCTTGGCATCTCGACCTATTCGCCTTGTTCTTTGTGATGAGGTGGATCGGTATCCCGCGAGTGCTGGTTCTGAGGGTGATCCTATACAACTAGCCCGTAAAAGGGCAGCTACGTTCTGGAATCGTAAGGTTGTTATGGTTTCGACTCCCACGAATAAAGATGCAAGTCGTATTGAAGAAGCGTTCGAAGCATCTGATATGCGATACTACAACGTGCCTTGTAAGCATTGCCATCACGAACAAAAGCTAAAGTGGTCTAATGTACAGTGGACTGATGATGACCCTGATACTGCAAAGTACCTATGTGAAGAGTGTGATGTATTGTGGAGTGATTCTGACAGGCGATGGGCTATCCGTAATGGTACATGGAAAGCAGAAAAGGAATTTAAGGGTATAGCAGGATTTGCTATTAACGGATTGTATTCACCGTGGACACCTTTGTCTGATGGCGTTAGGGATTTCTTGTCCATGCGTAAGAACCCAGAGCAACTTAGAGTGTGGACAAACACTTACTTAGGAGAAACTTGGGAAGATCAGGGTGAGACTATTGATGACTACTCTTTAGCAGAGAGAAGAGAAGCATATGGCGAGGGAATACCTGATGAAGTGATATTTCTCACCTGTGGTGTCGATGTTCAGGATGATCGACTAGAGCTATCTGTTATAGGTTGGGGAAGAGACGATGAATCTTGGGTAATTACACATGAAGTTCTATATGGAGATCCATCTACGCCACAACTATGGACTGCATTAGACACTAAATTGTTTACTACTTATCTGTGCAACGATGACAGACAATTGCCCATACGCGCTACCTGTATTGACAGTGGAGGTCATTTCACAAATACGGTATACTCCTACGCTAAGAAGAACTATGCTCGTAGAGTTTTCGCTATTAAGGGTGTTGGTGGCGAGGGTCGAGCTATTGTAGGTAGACCATCGAAAAATAACATTGGTAAATGCTTGTTATTTCCTGTTGGTGTAGATACAGCAAAAGACTTACTTTTTGCTAGGTTGCGGATTAAAGAAGAGGGTGCTGGTTACATACACTTTCACGATGACTTGCATGACGAATATTTCCGTCAGCTAACCGCAGAAAAGATTGTAACAAAGTTTACTAGGGGATACAAAAAGCGAGTATTCCAAAAAATAAGACCGAGAAACGAAGCATTAGACTGTTTTGTTTACTCTATCGCAGCTTATGCTATATTAAACGTAGATATTAACGCTTTAGCAGACAACAGGAACAAACAGCAGCCTCCACAAGCTGAAGAACCTGTATCTCCAAGGCAATCATTTGTACCCAAGACAGGGAAAAGTTTTGTTAATTCGTGGCGATAAAGGTGTAAATTAATGGCGAATCTATTTGATGCTGCTAACGCTCCAGAGGGAGAACCACAGGAAATAGTTGTAGGGGACTTCATACAGTGGAAGCGGTCTGATTTAGTCGCTGACTATCCTACGGATACCTACACAGCAACTTATGTAGCTCGTATCACTGGTGGCGGTAGCAATGAAATTACCGTGACTGGCACAGGTCATACAACACATTATCTATTTTCTGTACTTGGTGACGATAGCGAAGATTTCGTACCAGGTCATTACTTTTATCAACTAGAAATATCAAGAGCCGATGGTGAGCGCGTAGTAGTAGATCGCGGACATTTTATCGCAATTCCAGATTTAGACGTAAACCAAGCTGACCCTAGAAGCCATGCTGAAATAATGCTTGCTAAAATAGAAAGTCTGCTTAGTGGCAAAGCTGACTCAGATGTGGCAAGCTATTCCATAGCTGGAAGATCGCTAGATAAGATGGGCTTCGAAGAATTAGTCGATGCTAGAAACTTCTACAAAAGAGAAGTTTTGCAAGAAAGAAACCAAATAGACATAAAACATGGGCGTAAAAACTCATCTACTATACAAGTGAGGTTTTAAATGGCTCTTTTTGACATATTTAAGCCAAAAACCGAGAAAAAAGGCAAGATATTCAAGAGATCATACGCAGCGGCTAATAATGGGCATATTTTTGCTGATTTTAAAGGTTCTGAGCGGTCAGCAGACTCAGAATTAAGACCAGCACTGCGTAAAATACGTTCAAGATCAAGAGATTTAGCAAGAAACAACGAATATGCTAAAAAATACCTAAATCTGCTTAAAAACAACGTAATTGGCGAAAAAGGGTTTGGTTTACAAGTAAAGGCGACTGATTCTATAGGTAAATTAGACCAAGACGGCAACCAAAAGGTTGAATATGCTTTTCGCAAGTGGGGTAAACTAGGTAATTGTACTGTAGATGGCTCAATGTCTTGGGTCGATGCACAAAAATTAGCTATGGAATGTTTAGCTCGTGATGGAGAAGCCTTTATTGTTATGCATCGTGGAGCTAATTTCCATGATTCGTTTGCGCTAGAGTTCCTTGAGCCTGATCAAATTGACGAGCAAAAGAACGAAAGACTGTCTAATGGCAACGAAGTTCGTATGGGTGTGGAGCTTGATCGCTTTAGAAAGCCTGTTGCCTATCATGTGTTAACCTATCATCCAGGTGATTACGACTACACAACGACTGGCAAGTCACCTAAGCACGTTAGAATACCTGCTAATCGCATGATTCACCTATATGATCCATGCAGAGCAGGGCAATCACGCGGAGAGCCTTGGATGACTCCTGCTATTTCTGCGATGAAGCAGTTAGGTGCGCTTAGAGAAGCTGCGGTAGTAAATGCTCGTATTGGTGCTAGTAAAATGGGTTTCTTCACGTCACCGACTGGTGATGGCTTTGTTGCAGATGATTTAGATGGCAATATGCCAATTATGGAAGCACAGCCAGGCACATTTCATCAGCTACCAAATGGTGTAGACTTCAAGACATTTGACCCGCAATATCCTAATAACGAATTTGATTCATTTCACAAAGCAGTGCTTAAAGGCATTGCTTCTGCATTAGGCGTTAGCTATTTTGCACTCTCTAATGATCTTGAGTCGGTATCTTACAGTTCTATTCGTCAAGGTGCTTTAGAAGAGCGTGACAGTTACAGAAACCTACAAAAGTTTATGATTGACCATTTTGTTCGTGTTGTTTATGACGAGTGGTTATCTGCATCTATGGAAGTAAACAGCTTTGGCATTCCTGTTCGCCAATTTGAGCGATTCTGCGAAGCAGCAGAGTTTAGAGGCAAGGCATGGAACTGGGTAGACCCACAGAAAGAAATGAATGCAGCTATTTTAGGGTTAAAAACAGGCGTTCTAAGCCTATCTGACGTTGCTAGTCAGTATGGTAAAGATGTAGAAGAGTTAGTGTCTCAGATTGCACGAGATCGCGATATAGCGGAACAATATGGCGTTAACTACGCTCTTGAGCCTTATGGAGCAAACTTTAACAGTATAAATCCTGATATAGTCGGAGATGATGATGCCGAAGTTCAAGGGTAAAGAAATAAACACTAAGCCTACTGACGGTATGGTGTCAGAGGCAAAGAAAGGTCTTGAGTGGCGCAAAGAATACGGGCGCGGTGGCACAGAAGTTGGCGTAGCCAGAGCAAGAGACATACAGAATAGAAAAGAGCTATCATTCAGCACTGTTAAAAGAATGTACTCTTTCTTTAGTCGGCATGAAGTAGACAAGAAAGCTGAGGGCTTTAGCCCAGGCGAGAAAGGCTATCCTAGCGCAGGGCGTATTGCTTGGGCATTATGGGGTGGCGATGCAGGGTTTTCTTGGTCTAGGAAGATTGCTGGACAATTAGACGATGATAGAAATGAAGAGGCTGTAAATATGGACAATGAAGTAGAAGTAGAAGCTACTGTTGAGTCTGTTGACGAGGTTCGTACTGAAGAAGTAGTTGAAGAGACAGTAGAAGAAACTGCTGAAGCTGTAGAAGAGACTACAGAAGAAGTGGAAGAAGAAACTGATCGCTCGGCTAGTCCTGAAGTGCAGCATCGTGCAATGGAGATGGAATTTTCTCCTATTGATGAAGAGACAAGAACAGTTAAGATGGCACTATCAAGCGAAGAGCCTGTTGGTCGTTCGTTTGGTAATGAAGTATTAGATCATAGCAAGGAATCAATTGATTTGTCGTTCCTTGCAAGTGGTCGCGCACCATTGCTTTTAGATCATGACCCTGAAAAGCAAATTGGTGTTATCAAATCAGTACAGCTTGATGAGCAATCGCGTAGACTGCGCGCAGAGGTTCGCTTTGGAAAAGGTGAATTAGCTCGTGAGGCTTTTTCTGATGTTGTTGATGGAATTAAAGCTAACATTTCCGTTGGTTATTCTATTGGCAAAATGGAAAGAGACAGAGATGATAAGGAAACTTATCGTGCTAAGTCATGGAAACCCGTTGAAGCAAGTTTGGTGTCTATACCTGCCGATATGACAGTTGGCGTTGGGCGTTCAGGCAAAGCTGAAAATAAACCCGTAATCAAAACTTCCCTAAAAGAGAGAAATATTATGTCAGAAGTTAATATCGAAGCGGTAAAAGCTGAAGCCCAGCAAGCCGCACAAAAGAACGCTGCTCAAATCGTTGAGTTAGGCGCACGTCACAACAAATCAGATATGGCTCGTGAAGCAATCGCACAAGGCAGATCAATTGATGAGTTCCGTGGCGAACTATTAGAGTCTATCGGCTCTACAACTGCTCTTGAAAGCCAAGACATCGGCATGAACGAGAAAGAAGTACAAAACTTTAGCATGATGCGCGCTATCCACGCACTAGCTAACCCAACTGATCGTAGAGCTCAAGAAGCTGCGGCATTTGAATTTGAATGCTCACGCGCTGCTGCTGAACAGTATGGCACTACTGCACAAGGAATTATGCTTCCTGCTGACGTACTTCGCACTTGGAACAAGCGTGACCTAAACTCTGCGGATGAGTCTGAATTATTCAGTGACGATTTCCGTGGCGGTGACTTCATTGATGCTCTACGTAACCAGTCTTCAGTTATGTCTGCTGGCGCACGTATGCTTGGTGGTCTAAGCGGTGACGTTAAGATTCCTAAGAAAACTGCTGCTGCAGCTGCTTCTTGGATTGCTACTGAAGGTGGCGATGCTTCTGAGTCAGAAATGACTGTAGGCAACGTAAGTCTTACACCTAAAACTTTAGGTGCATTCACAGACGTTACCCGTCAGCTATTGATTCAATCTAGCCTAGACGTAGAAAGCCTAATTCGTGATGACCTTACTAAAGCAATGGCAATCGCTATTGATAAAGCTGGTCTTGAGGGTACAGGTTCTTCTGGTCAGCCTACTGGTATTCTTAACACTACTGGCGTTAACACTGTAACTAACTTTGCCGCTGCAAACCCAACTTTTGCAGAAGTTGTTTCTTTGGAAACTGCTGTAGCTGAAGACAATGCTCTTAACGGCAACTTGTCTTACATCTTGCCAGCAAGCATGAACGGTGCTTTAAAAACTACTGCTAAAGATGCTGGCTCAGGTCAGTTCGTATCGCAAGGCGGTCAAATCAATGGTTACAATGCAATTGTTTCTAACCAAGCAACTGCTGGTAACTTGTACTTCGGTAACTTTGATGACCTACTAATCGGTATGTTTGGTGGTCTCGACATCGTAGTTGACCCATACACTGCATCTAAGTCTGGTACTGTGCGCGTTGTTGCACTACAGTCTGTAGATTGCGCTGTACGTCACGCTGTTAGCTTTGCTTTCGGTAACGATGGTGCATAAGTAATACTGAGGGGGCTTGCCCCCCTCTTTTACTAAAGTCTATTCCACGGCTATCCCACAGTAGACTTTACTAAAGGAGAAAAACCATGAAGTATGAAATAATTAAAGGTTGTGCTGTTGGCACGGCAAGATATAAAACAGGCGATGTTGTAGAGTTAAGCGAAGCAGATGCTAAAATTCTACTAGGTTTACGCAGAGCTATTCCGTACAGCGAGCCAGAAAAGATTGAAGACAGAAGCATTGGTTTAAGTGAAGATAAGCCTAAGACTAAAAGACGAGCGAAAAAATAATGCCTGTAGAGACTGCAAACGAAAGACTATTAATGCTATCTGACTTTGGTGAGACAGTTAGATTTATGCCCCAGGTAGGCTTGCATTCTAGCATTACTGCTATATTTGATAATCAATATCAATCAGTTGGTGCTGGTGGTAGCGTAGACTTTGTTGCAGTTTCTCCAAGGCTAACAGTAAGAACTGCTGACATCCCTCATGCAGAAGAGGGTGATATGTTTTTAGTAAGAGATTCTTTATATGTTGTCACTATATTAATGGATGACGGTACAGGTATCACTGAAATTGCGCTAGAGGCACAATAATGGCTCACGTAAGAAAGTTAATTAGAGATAACATTAAGACTACTCTAACTGGGCTAAATACGGTTGGATATAACGTATATCAAAGTCGAGTCTATCCCATGCATGGTGCTAAGTTGCCTGGGATATTGATATACAACAGAACAGAAGATACGTCTTACGACACGATTAACCCACCTAGATTGCAAACTAGACGGTGTGAGTATCAGGTCGAAGTTTACGTTAAAGGCATTACTGATTATGATAACAAGCTCGATCAAATATGCCTTGAGATAGAAGAGGCATTATTTGCAGATTTAACAAGAGGTGGTAATGCTAAAGATACACGCATTATCAACTTTGATGCAGATTTTGATGGTGGTGGAGATCAGCCTGTTGCTGTTTGTACACTGACTGTTGAAGTAACTTATCAGGTAAGAGAAAATAATCCTGATGTTTCATTATAATGGCGATTGCGCCTTAACATAACGCTCTTAGAGCAGAGGAAATAAAATGGCTACACATTCTGGATATGGTGGCGCAGTCTACGTTGATACAACGGCTGTTGCCGAAGTGAAAGATTTTACATTAGATGTTACTGCTAACACTACTGATACAACAGTGCTAGGCAGCGATGGCTGGACTGACCTTGAGTTAGTAAACAAATCTTGGACTGCAAGTATTAACGTAATTTGGGATGACACTGATTCAAACCAAGCTGAATTAAGACTAATTGATGGTGGTACAGTTGCTCTTAAACTATACCCTGCTGGCACAACTACTGGCGATCACGAGTGGTCAGGTAACTGCATCGTAACATCCGTTTCTAAAACTGTAAGCACAGATAGCTTAGTTGAAGCATCAATTACTGTAACAGGTAAAGGATCATTAACTTACGGCACTGTGTAAAATATTAGGGGAATAAAACTATGGGAAAATTGATTGATAGCGCAGTAGCGCACTTTAGTGGTAAAGAAGTTAGAAGTATTCGGGTAGATGAGTGGGATGCTACTCTCTACTCGAAGAACCTATCTTTAGAAGATAAAGCTAAATGGTTTGCCAGAGCAGATGGAGACAACACTGATTATCTTGTATATGCTTTAATTTTTGGCGTTACAGATAAAAATGGTGAGTCTGTATTTGACATTGGTGATAAGGTTAAGTTACGTAAAAATGTTGACCCTGAAGTATTAAGCAGAGTAGCAAACTTTGTCCTTGCTATTGATGATGAAGAGGAGCGTGAAAAAAACTAATAAATGATCAGGGTGAGCCAACAGAAATATTTTATATGTTTCATTTGGCAGAGCATCTTGGTCAGCCTCTCTCGACCATTTTAGAAATGACACCAGATGAGTTTAATTATTGGTTTACCTATTTCCGTGTAAAGCACAAAAAAACTGAGGCAAATAATGGCTAAAACCGCACAAGCAGTAATCGAAACCAAAGTCAAAGACAGTGCTTCTGCTGGGTTTCGTAAAGTTGATAAGGCAATGCAAAATACTGCGAAGCAGGGTAAAGTCCTGAATCAGCAGTTTAGGTTTATGCGTGGCGGTCTTGGGCAGGTTGGTCATCAGGTACAGGATGTCGCTGTACAGTTACAGATGGGTCAGAATGCCATGTTGGTATTCGGTCAGCAGGGTTCACAGATTGCCTCTTTATTTGGACCTGGTGGCGCATTGTTAGGTGCTGTTTTGGCTGTAGGTGCTGCGTTATCTATGGCTTTATTGCCAAGACTATTTGGTGCGACTCAAGCAGCTAAAGCGTTGAAAGCAGAAATGAAGAACTTGGCTGATAATTTTGATACTTTGACTGAAGCGCAAAAGAAATTAGTCAGAACTCAAGTTGGCAAGCAAATAGCTGATAATAACGCCTTAATGTTAAAGCAAAGACGAGAGCTAAACGATTTAACAAGCATAACTTTGTCTTTTAATGAAATCTTTTTCGGGAAAGATTCAGATGAAAAAGCAGACAGAATAGAAGAGTTGCGAGCTAGTCTTGACGTTTTAAAACAGCAAAATATTGATCTAAATAAAAGCATTGATGACACTACGAACAGTTTTGAAAAACAAGATGCTGCGCTAAACAAACAAATAAAAACATTTGGGTTACAGGGTCATGCTTTGCGCGTAGCAGGGTATGAAGCAGATTTACTAGCAAAGAAAATAACACAAACAGAAGCAGACAAGCTAATTGCTCGCAGTCAAACGCTTGCACAGCTTGAAATAGATGCCGAAAGAGAAAAAGAAATAATAAATGAAGTATCTGAAGAACAGAAAAAAGCAGCAAAAGTAGCATCAGACGCAATAAAGGCAAAAGAAAAGTCAGCTCGTCAGTTTGCTGACGGGTTTGCAAGTTCATTTACAAACGCAATAACTACAGCAGAAGACTTTAAAGATGCTATGAAAATGGTTGCTAAGTCTGTTGTAGATTCACTTATCAAAATGATTATACAAAAACAAATTGCTGATGCTATTTTTAACATGATTCCAGCAAGTTTAGGTGGTGGTAAGGTTTCTACAGGCGGATTTAATACAGTAAGAAGCGGAACTGGTGCTACACAAATTCCAACAGGGGGAATACCACACAGAGCTACTGGTGGTACAGTAAGTAAGGATCAGCCATATATTGTAGGCGAACGTGGACATGAATTGTTCGTTCCTAGCCAATCTGGCAACATTATTCCTAATAATAAGTTAGGCGGTGCTGAGGTTACAGTTAATCAAACAATTAATATAACGACAGGCGTACAGCAAACAGTGAGAGCAGAGATTGCAAACTTAATGCCACAGATAACTGACGCAACTAAATCAGCCGTAGCAAACGCTAGGATGAGAGGTGGCAACTTCTCTAAATCATTGGTAGGAGTTTAATATGCCGTTAATATTTCCTGATGTTGGAATACAAGGTGTAGAGATGCGCTTAAGGCGTAGCATTGCGGTTGCAGAGTCTCCATTTAGTTATGACCAGCAGGTTTATGATTTTGGTGGTGCTAGGTGGGAAGCAGAGGTAACGTTACGCCCTTTATCATATGCTGATGCAAGAGCAGTAGAGGGATTTTTAATCGGCTTAAAAGGGCAATCTGGCACGTTTACGTTTGGCAATCCATTGCATTACATTAATAAAAGCATACTTACACAAAGTTCTTCATCAATAGGTGATGATACAATAGCAGCTTCAGGTGACAGTGTAGATGCTGGTAATTACTTTCAGCTAGGCAATTATCTATACATTGTGACAGAAAACTATAATGGATCTGGTGATATGAGTATACAGCCACCTCTTAGAGAAGCTATACCTACTTCAACACTATTAGATTTTGACAAGCCGACTAGCACATGGCGTTTAACTGCAAGCGATATTGGTTGGAGTACAGGATCATCAGCTATGACTAGTTTCACTATACCTATGGTTGAGGCTTTGTAATGAGCAGAGATTTAACATCAGCAATGCAGACTGTCACTACAGATTCTGTAGTTCGACCTTTTTTTCTTGTCACGTTAAACTTTGACAGTGGAAACATATATCTTTGGTCAGGTAGTAGTGACTTAGTATATTCAGGTACAACTTATATTGGTGCTGGTGATTTGCTACAAGTTTCTACCTTTGAAGAGAAAAGCGACTTATCGGCAGTAGGAGCTACAATAACACTTAACGGTCTTAAAACATCATTAGTACAAAAAGCTAGAGATGAAGATTACCAGGGTCGTTCTGCTAATATTAAGCTAGGGGCTTTTGACGCAACTGGCGATGTAATTAGCAGTCCAGTAACTATGTTTAGCGGGTTTATGGATGTTATGACTATTAACGAGGGTGCAGATTACTCAGAAATAATCCTCACACTCGAAAATAAATTACTGCAATTGGAACGCTCCAGAGAAAGACGCTATACAGACGCAGACCAAAAAATAGACTATCCTAATGATGATGGCTTCGAGTTTGTTACTACACTACAAGACAAAGAAATAGTGTGGGGAAGAGCAGGTTAAATGAAATATGCACTTGAATGCTTGCCTAGTGTAAAACAAGATATACTGCCTTTGATTAAAAAGCATTGGGAGTTAGTTGCTTTAAACAAAGGAGCTATAAAGCTAAACCCAGACTGGGAGCAGTACGCTACACTAGATGCATCTGGTATTTTAAAGATATTCACAGCTAGGGATAATGGGGTTTTAGTTGGGTATTTTATTTTAGTAGTAAATAATTCATTGCACTATAAAGATCATATCTTTGCAGTTTGCGATATTATATTTGTAACGCCAGAAGCTAGAAAAGGTGCAACTGGATACAAACTGTTAAAATACGCTGAAAAATGGTGCATAGAAAACAACGTATCTTTGTTAAACATCAATACAAAGGTACATCTGCCTTTTGACAAATTGTTAGTAAAAACAGGCTTCAATTTTATTGAGCGCATATATTCTAAGTATATAGGTAAATAAATGGCAATCTCAATAGTAGCAGGTTTATCGACAGTTGGTAGTACAATGATTGCGGCTGGAACATTCGCAATTGGGTGGACTGCGGCTTTTCAAGCGTTTGCTTTAGGTGTTGGTCTATCTGCTGTATCCCGTGCATTAATGCCTAAGCCTGACGCGCAGAATATAGCTGGTCTTACGGAAAATATACGAAGCTCTATATCCCCTAAAAAGCTAATATATGGCAAAACCCGTGTTGGCGGCACACTTGTAATGATGGGTTCAAGTGGCGATAACAATGAGTATCTAACTCTTGTTATGGCTATTGCTGGGCATAGAGTTAATGCATTTAAAGAAGTTTATCTTAATGATGATAAGGTATGGGATGCAGATGCAACCCCAAACTATCAGGGTATTTACCATACAAACCCAAGTGACCCAACAGCACAGCCGCTCGCATCATTAGAATTTATTGTTGGTGCTGACAATAATACAACTTCAAGCCTAGCAGCCAATGGCATAACTGGCTATACATCTAATCATAAAATGAATGGAAACGCGGCTATAGTAGTTAGGTTGCGATATGACCCAGAAGTTTATACGCAAGGTGTTCCAAACATTACCTGTGTTGTAGAAGGCAATAGAGTATACGACCCAAGACAAAACGAATTTAGCCCGTACTATGATTCTAGTATTGGTTCAGGGCATAGACCTAATGGCGCATGGCATGAATTAGGCTACACAACAAACCCTGCTTTAATACTGTTAGACTACATCAGAGATGAAAAATACGGTCTTGGCGAAAGCACTAGTAACATTGACATCCAGTCATTTGTTAATGCTGCTGATGTGTGTGATGAAGATGTTAACTTAGCTGGTGGTGGTACGCAAAAACGATACACTTGTGATGGTGTACTCGATACGTCTAAAACAATAAAGGCTAACATTGAAGATATACTAATTACAATGATTGGTACATTAACATTAGTTGGTGGTAAGTATGTACTTAATGCATATGAGTATAGAACGCCTAGCTTAGACATAAATGAAACTATGCTAACTGCTCCCTTAGTAGTTGCAACAAGGCAAAGTAGAAGAAACCTGTATAACGCTGTAAAAGGAACTTTTGTTGCATCAGAAGATAACTACACGCCTACCGACTACCCTGCACAAGTAAGCAGTGCTTACGCGACAGATGACGGTGAGACTGTTTATCTTGATATGACGTTGCCGATGACAACTGACAATATCAGAGCGCAAAGAATTGCCAGGTTAACAATGTTAAAGTCACGACTGCAAGCTACAGTGCAAATGACATTAAACCTAACTGGTTTGAAAATTAAAGTTGGTGATAACATAAGGTTGTCTAATAGTAGATTAGGCTACACAAATAAAGTATTTGAAGTTGTTAGCTTCAATTTAATTCCTGATGAAGCGCAAGGTTTGTCTGTAAGTATTGAGGCGGTAGAAAATGCTAGTGATGCTTATGACTGGCAAACAAGCGATGAATTAGACTTTACGACTGGTGGTGAAGTTGCGTTATATAATGGCAGAACCGCAGAACCAGTGACTAATCTAACCCTTGATGCATTTAGCGATGTACACGATGACGGTTCTATTACGCCAGCAGTAGGCGTGAGCTGGACAAACCCAGAAGATGCTTATACAGATAGATATGAAATAACATGGCAAAACGTAACTGACACTAGCCCAATTTACAAGCAGACTACCTTAGCTAGTCCATTTGTTGTTTCCCCTGTTGCCGCAAGCAAAATCTATACAATCACGGTTAAGGCAATTAATGAACGTGGTGTTAGAAGTACAGCTGCATCTGCAAATGTAACAACATCATCAGACTACCAGCCCAAAGTGCCAAGTCTATACAGAATAGAAAAAGCCGATTCAAACGCGCCAACAACTGATGAATTTAGTACTGCGGCTGGTCGTGATCCGAAAGAAAAAGACATAGTAATTACTAAGGATACATCTACAACTCCGCATTCAACACACGCTTGGAGTTATAGCACATCAACATCTGCATGGGTGCAAGATAATAATCTGTTAACTGGCGATCTGATTATTGATGGAACAATCGCTACAGCTAACATTGCTGATGCAGCAATTACTGACGCTAAGATTGATTCTCTATCTGCTGGAAAAATAACAGCAGGGACAATAGATGCCTCAAGTATCACAGTGACTAATCTTGATGCTGATAACATTACAGCAGGTGATCTTAGTGCCGATAGGCTACAGATTGACGGTGTAACCTTAGACACTGACGGCAGTGGAAACCTTATTATTAAAAATGGCGGTGTGGGCACAACACAAATAAGCGCGGCATCTATAACTACGGCTAAAATTGTAAATGATGCGGTTACTAATGCTCTTATTGCTACTGATGCAGTAAATCAGGATTCTATAGCGGCTGACGCTGTTACAGCGACAGAGATAGTGTCAGGCACAATCACTGCAACAGAAATAGCGGCTAGTACAATTACAGGCGCACAGATTGCGGCAGATACCATTGCTGTTAACAAGCTAACTGGTGATGTGAGCGAAGTTTATCCCATAATGATTTATGAGAATCAAACGCTAACTACTACAGCGCATAACTCTCCAGTGTTTACTCTACACGCTCCTGAACTAGTATCTAAGAAGCCAAAAATCAGTTTGAGATTTGATTACACAGTTGGTAATGGAACAAGCACTAATAGAGTGCAACTAATTTCTGCTAACATACAAATCAAAAGCAAGGGCGGTAGCGCGGATCAAATTGGTGCATCAGGCGGTGTTACAGTATCGCAAAGTAGCTCACTAGCTTCTACAATTTACCTGTCAGGCGATCATACGGGTTCAATGGACTATGTAGGTTCAGTAGCAGACAATTCTAGCGGTACTGATGCTGCCGTCATAACTGGTCTTTATTATGATGATGCTAACGATAGAACTTACATCTCTATGTCACACAGCTCACCACCATTTCAAACTGGTGAAACTTTATACTATCACCCGTTTAGATGGCTTTCAGCAGGTATATGGTACAGCATGGTGAGTAAAGAGCAGATAAGCATATATTCGCCAGGCTACACAACAGTTAAAGCGCATGAATATATTGATCTTATGTTTACATCTACTAGCACTAAAACTGATTTTAGATTGCAAGTAAATGCGCCAACTACTTATACAACTGTAACGCCTAAATTTGTAAGACTAACTGGGACAATGGAGTTAATAAGTTGATTGATATTGGTTATACAACTACATCAGGTGCAGACACTATTACTGAGTCTTGCAATTCTATTGTTGATGCTAACGATATTATCTTTGCGCTTAAAGAAACACTAAGCACTAGAGATGATATCGCCACCTTGTTCATGCAGCAACTTATGCCAAATGAAGATGATGAGTTAGTAATGGAAAAGTTTGCTTGGCTAGACAGTGTTAGCTAAAGAGATATGTTTATTTTGATTGTGTTTATGAAAGCGACACAATTCAAATAATGATACAATACTTGCAATTATTTTTTATATTATTTAAGAGATTATTATGGCTGCGGCAACATACAATTTAACAATAGATCAAGGTTCTGATTTTGCTGTAGAGTTTACATTGTCAGAAGACGGAAGCGCAAAAGATTTGACAGGGTATTCTGCAAGAGCGCAGATACGCAAGCTAAAAGCTGACACTACGGTTGCTGCATCTTTTAACTGCACTATACAAACGCCTACCAATGGCGTAATAAAAATGGAAATGGCAAATGCAGTTACTAAAGAATTAGATGCTGATAGATATTTTTATGACCTAGAAATATATACAGCGAGCGATGCAATTGTAACTAGAATTATGCAAGGAATGGTAGTTGTTACCCAGGAGGTAACACGATAATGGCAATAACCGTTGCAGTCACTTCGATACTAAATAATGTAACGGTATCTAAAGATGAAACTGTTATACAGCGTGAAGCACAGCCTAGAGAAGTTGTAGTTTCAACGGCTATTCCACGGCTAGACGGTTCAGTGGTCACAGTAACGCCTACTGGCACAGTTACAGCAACAACTGTACAGGGGGCGATAGAACAATTAGCAGGGCAAGATTTTAGACAAACGGATGCACCAACAGGCTCGCAAGTGTCTGAGGGTGATTTATGGTACGATACAGATGACAATCAACTAAAGATGTATCGTGAAACTAGCGCGAATGTATTTCAGTGGGTATCAGTTATATTAGGCGATGAGACAACTGATTCAGATACTCTGGATGCAGGTAGCTTTTAAGTATTGAGGACTATCAATGGCACAAACAATCAAGATCAAGCGTAGTACCAGTACAGCTACGCCAAGCTCACTATCAGCAGGTGAATTAGCTTATTCATCTAACAGTGATAAGTTATTTATTGGGCATCCAGACGGCTCTACAGGGACTATTACTATTGGCGGTACTTACTATACTGACCTTATTGATAGCGCAACTAAAGCCGCGAACAAGAACATTCCAAGCACAGCACAAAGTGTAGCTGCTAACAGCCTTAGCACTACTGCTGGCAAGACCTATCAGGTACAAAAAGACGGCTCTGATAACTTGGTTGTTAACGTAGCTTGGACAGATACAACTTATACTGTTGGCGATGGTGGATTAACACAAAACAATTTTACTAACGCTTTGAAATCAAAGTTAGATGGCATTGAAGCTAGTGCAGATGTTACAGACACAACTAACGTAGTAGCCGCATTAACGGCAGGAACTAACATTGCTATTGCAGGTGATGGCACAATTAGTTCAACAGATACTAACGATGATGTCAGCGCAGGAAATCTAAACACTAGACTCGCACAGCTAACCAACACAACGATTGGCGATAGCAGTGGAACTATTACTATTGATGGCAACTTAACTGTCTCAGGTACTACTACAACTGTTAACTCTAATACTGTTAATGTTGGCGATAACATCATTGTCCTTAACAGCGATGAATCAGGAACACCATCTCAAGATGGCGGTATCGAAGTTGAGCGCGGCACATCAACTAACGTATCTTTGTTCTGGGATGAAAGCGCAGACTATTGGGCGTTAAATGATGCAGCAACTACTAGTAAAATACTTACAGCAGGAAACTTTGCAAGTAGCTTTACTGGTACATTGGATGGCGGCACGTTCTAAATCTAAATAAACTCCTGCGTATATACGCATAGCTTAGGAGAGCCAAATGGCGCAAACGATAAAACTAAAGCGTTCTGCTACGCAGGGCGCAGTTCCATCTACATCTGATCTAGCACTAGGTGAACTAGCGGTTAACACCTACGATGGCAAAATCTACATCAAAAAAGACTCTGGTAGCGAGTCTATTGTTGAGGTGGGCGGTGGCTCAGGTGACAACGATTATGTTGATTCCTTAGCTTTTTCTACATCTACAGGTGTCCTTACAGCAGGTAGAACAGGCTCGCTATCTGATCTGACAGTTGATCTCGATGGTCGCTATATAACAGGAAACCAAACCATCACACTATCTGGTGATGTTAGCGGCTCAGGAACTACAAGCATTAATGTTACTGTTGCCGATGATTCTCACAACCACATCATTAGCAATGTCGATGGCTTGCAATCTGCATTAGATGCTAAGTTAGCTTCTAGTTCTTATACAGCATCAGATGTTTTGACGAAAATCAAAACAGTAGACGGCTCTGGCTCAGGTTTAGACGCAGATACTGTAGATGGTTATCACGCAGGCGACATAGTATTAGACATGGGGACAGCCAAAATAGCTAATATGAATAGCTTGGGTTCTCAGTCGGCAAAATACTCTTGGAACAACGTCACGACAGGTAGACCCGCCGCCAGTCAAAGCAATGAATACGGAGTTTTGTTACACCTAGATTATGATGGCGCGCGTGCGTATCAGCAGGCTTGGGATATTGATCAGAGTAATCTTTACGTAAGGACTTTAAACTACAGTACGGATTCTGGGTCGTGGCACAAGGTATACCATTCAGGAAACGATGGTAGTGGCTCAGGCTTGGATGCAGATACTGTTGATGGTATTCAAGCTAGTAGCTTCTTGCGTAGTGATACTTCTGAC
>Ga0208793_1000982_pt1 | contig 17615 bp, 16 predicted proteins | sample 17_taG_FD_184092 | JGI IMG/M metagenome (GOLD analysis project Ga0208793, IMG submission 184092) | Marine viral communities from the Subarctic Pacific Ocean - 17_ETSP_OMZ_AT15314 metaG (SPAdes) (version 2) | ecosystem: Environmental > Aquatic > Marine > Oceanic | place: Pacific Ocean | collected...
ATAAGGCAAAATCTAACCTTATAAAAGAGGATAAGGGAGGAGGGCCTTTGGAAGAAAGTTTAAGTTATAAAGTTAACGTAAGTAAAAACAGTTTTCAAGTTGATATATACGCAGAGAAATATTGGAAATATGTAGATTATGGAGTTAAAGGAGTTGGAGGCAGTAAAGCAAATGGCGATAATTGGAAAGTAAAAAGAGTAACAAATAATAAGTTTAAGTATAAAGATAAAATGCCACCTACAAAAGTGTTTAATGGCTGGTCAATAAAAAAAGGAATAGCACCAAGAAATAAAAAAGGGCAATTTACAACACGAAAAGGATTGATGTTTGCACTGGCAAAATCAGTTTATCATACTGGAATTAAAACAACCGATTTTTTAACAGAGCCGTTTAATAATGAATATAAAAATTTTCCAGATGAAGTCGTTGAAATTTATGGTTTGACAGTAGAAAATTTATTAAAAACAACAATAATAAGTAAGAAATGATTAAGAGTTTAAGTCCCTATTATGTAACGACTCCTTGGACAGATCCGACAACTGGTTTCGTTTGTTCTAGTTACACAATGCTAATATATATTTGGAATGGAAATAAAAACAATTCACCAACTGCAACTTATCAGTTTACAAAGAAAAATGTAGCTGGAGAAACTGGAGACGACAAAGTTGATATTGCTAGGTTAGTTTCAGATTATATTGATTTTACTCCAAAGGATATAACCACAACATCAATAGTTGACGGAGACAATCAAATGTGGGTAAAACATAGCGTTTATTATAATGGCATTGTAATACCTCAACAAGAGGCGACAGACATAATGAGTCTTGCTTATAGCTGGGGAGACGAGGGCGAAAATGTTACTACTATTGAAAATAATATTTTGATTAGACCATTGGAATATTTAACCAGCAGACAAAGTATGTTTATTGTTCCTTTATTATCTCCAAATAAAACAGAGGTTGTCACAATAATAAGTGAGCCAAATGGGGAAATAAACACCAGCTTTAATATTGGCGAAACTCTTGCAAGTAGCGAAGTAGTACAATATTTATTTATAAGAGTTGCAGACGCTCCAACAGACGAGCTAATAAACATATATTTTAACAATAAAACTGTTACTTTATTTCCAGTTGAGGATTGCAAATATGAGCCGTTAGATATATACTTTCAAAACAAAGAGGGAGCAGAGCAGATATATACTTTTTTTAAAGAGAGAACAGTTAGCTTTACAACAACAGACGAAGAATATCAAAGCAGTCAAGGTCAAGCAAAAAACGGCAAACATCAATTTGTTAGATACAACGTAAACGGCAGAGAAAGTCTGGACGTAAATACTGGTTTTATAGACGAAGAAATGAATATTGTTTTGACTGAATTATTGCTATCGGAGAAAATATGGTATAAAGAAAATAATAATCTTATACCATTGAATATCGAAAGTAAAAATATGACTTATAAGACACGCCAAAAAGATAGGTTAGTAGATTATAATATTAAATTTAAAAAGAGTTATAATCTTGTAAATAATCAATAATAAATGAGGTCAGATATTTACATCGGAGGAACAAAGGTAGACCAATTTAAAGACGAGTCAGCAACAGTTGTTTCAAATGTTTTAGATATTTCTAATATAGAGAAGAATTTAGGCGACTATTCCAAGACTTTTACAGTACCAGCTAGTAAGAATAACAATTTATTATTTAAACATTGGTATAACGCTAATATTGACAATCAGTTTGACGCCAGAGTAAAAGTTAACGGAAGAATTGACATTGACGGAATGCCATTTAGAATTGGTGCTTTTAGATTAGACAAAGTAAATGTTAAAAATCAAAAAGTAAGTAGCTATACAATTAACTTTTTTGGAAACTTTGTATCGTTAAAAGATATACTAGGAGAAGACGAATTAAGTGATTTAACTTTTTTAGATAATTTTAGTCACGATTTTACTTATGATAAGGTTAGGCAAGGTTTACAAGGCTCTTTATTTGAGGGCGATGTTAAATATACTTTAGCGTCTGGCAAAAGATATTATTATAATTCTAATAATTCACTTGAGGAAACAGACCAAATTTCTAATATAGATTGGGACGGAATTTCTGGAGGCAATTCGAGTAACGGAGTTAATTATCAAGATTTAAGACCAAGTATAAAAATAAAAAGAATATTACAAGGGATAGAGTTAAAATATGGAGTTAATCAACTTGTAAAATTAGATATTACAAATCCTACAACCTCAAATGGTAATTGTAAAATAACATTAAATGGACTTGTATATATAATTCCAGTAACTAGCCAGTTTAGTTCAGCAGAAGTAAATGCTATTCAAATAAAAAATTATTTTGAAGATACTAACAATACAGATTATAGAGTAATAAGAAGTGGAGCAACTCTATTTTTTCTTGCTCTTAATCAAGGTTTGCAAAGTGATCCAATATTTGACAATTTTACTGCAACAAATATGACTGCAAATTTCACAGTTATAAGATACGGAGTAGAGAATGAAAGTGGTATAATATTTACAAGAGATTTCTTTAGTACAGAAGAATTTCAGAATTTATATTTATGGTGCGACGACGACGCAACAGAGGGAGTAGGTCAAGTTTTTAGAAAAGTAGATTTTACAACCTCAACAAATCCAAATATAAGTACAGTTACAAACGACGGAGTTTTTACGCTAAATGCTGGAGATACTATAACTTTAAAATTTAGTGCTCAAAGAGATTTTCCACCAGTACCAACACCAACTACAAATACAAATAATTATAAACCAATAAGAATAAGATGTTATGTAAATAATGAATTGTTTGCAGAAAAAAGTACAAGTTTTGGCTGGAGTTTCTGGTCGTTTAATAGTGCTTTATACGAGAGAAAAGCATTTTTAAATACTCAATTTACTGCAATTGAAAGTGGCGATTATACAGTATTTTATGAGATTGTTACAAACGCAACTGACATAGAACAAGTAAAATTTCTTCCAACTGGAGACGGAGCTGGAACTGGATTTGCAACTGGTTTGGGAGCGTCAAATAACGCTTTTCCAAATTTTGAGTTTACTAAAAATATGCCAGAGATAAAAATTATAGATTTTCTCAAAGGCTTATTCGATATGTTTAAATTGGTAGTAATTGCACAAGACGACGGACAATTATACGTAAACACTTTAAATAATTATTATCAAGAGGGCGTTAACTACGATTTAACGAACTATATTAATTTTGATACATACGACGCCAAAAGAGGAGAGTTATTAAAGGAAATCGAATTTAAGACAGTATCTCCGACAACAAGTTTAGCTATTCAGTTTAAAGAAAATAATAATACACCATACGGAGAGGAGAAAGTTAACTTAACAGATGCAAACGGAAAACCATTAGACGGAGGTACTCTAAAAGTAGAAACACCATTTGAGCAACCAGTTTATGAAAGATTAATTGACCAGAATGGAGGAGATTTACAACCTCTACAAGTTGCTGGAATTTATGACCGAGATTTAAACCCAGTAAATCCAGCACCAATATTACATTATATACATAATTTATCAATGGGAGCTAATACTTCTATAAAAATGCGTGACGAAGACGGAGTTGGTTTTCAGCTACTTGGTACAATAAATAATATATCGAGCGATTTTCCTCTTGAACAACCAAGCTATTCAGTTTTATTTGGCAGTGAATTTTCCACTTGGGATAGTGCTTTGGTAACAAATACACTTTATCAAAACCATTGGTCAGAATATATCAGTAATATATTTAATATTAAACGAAGAATTTGGAATTATACTGCAAAAGATTTGCCTTTAAATATTATTAATAATTTAAAGTTAAATGACGTTATAAAAATTAGAGATAATCAATACAGAATAAATAAATTTACTGTTGATTTACTAAATGGAAATACAACTTTTGAACTGATAAATGCTTTTGATACAATAGTTATCCAAATGCCAGAATTAGTACAACTTACAAGTGACCAGCAAACTTTAATATATGAAGTTGCAAATTTACAATTATACACAATAGCCAAAATCGACAATGGCTCTGGTACATCTTGGATATCAATTCCAACTGCTCATTGGTCAAAGTTTCCAAATCAATTACGATTAAATATTTCTCAAAATACCTCTGGAGTTACGAGGAGTATGTTTATAACAATAACAAACACAAACGGAGAAGAATTACAAAGAACATTAATTACACAAGCTGGATAATATGATTGCAGAAATAATAAATACATTGAGACAAAACGATTTTTATGGTGCTGGAGAAAACACTGAAATCGCAAAAGGAAAAAATGAAATGATTACCTCGTTAAAAGGGTTGAATAGAAAAATTAGGAGAATATGGCAATCGAGAAAGTAATTGATATAAAAGTTGACGTTGCACAAGCAGAAAAAAACGTTGAAGAATTAAATAAGTCTTTTGAGTTACAAGAAAAATTAGTCAATGACCTTGAAAAAGAAATTTTTGAATATGAGAAAATTTTAAATAAAACAAGCAAGACCAATTTAGCTGGTAGAAAAAAGGTTAATGACGCAATAAAAGAGTCTAAATTTAGATTAAAAGAAGAAAAACAAGGACTCAAAGAAGTAACAAAAGACAGAAAAAAAGCAAATGAAGAATTAAAAGAGGCTACTAAAAATCAAAAAGACTATTCTGGCGTTGTTGGAAAATTAGATAGCTTAACTGGAGGAGCAATTTCTGGAATTAAAAATATGATTAAGGCAGTTAGTGGAGCGACTAAAGGTTTTAATCTTTTAAAAGTTGCTATTATAGGAACTGGAATTGGTGCTTTGGTTATTGGAATAATGGCAGTTGTTCAAGCTTTTAAATCTAGTGAGGCTGGACAAAATAAGTTTAAAAAACTTATGGGTTTGATTGGCGTTGTAGTTGGAAACTTAACTGACATTCTCGCTAATTTAGGAGAGGGAATAATTGAAGTTTTTACAAATCCAGTAGAAAGTATAAAAAAATTAAAAGATGCCATAGTTGAAAACATTACAAACAGAATAGAGGCTTTAATTGATACGTTTGGTTTTTTAGGTAGTGCAATTAAAAAAGTATTTCAAGGCGATTTTACTGGTGCAATGGAAGATGCAAAAAACTCGGCAAGTAGTTTTATTGATGTGCATACTGGAGTCAAAAACACAATTGATAAAAGCAAAGACGCTCTCGCTGGTTTTATAGAGGAGCAAAAAAAGGAATTAAAAATAGCTAGTCAAATAGCAGACCAAAGAGCAAAGGCAGATAAAATTGAAAGACAGTTATTAATTGACCGAGCCAATGCAGATAGAACAAGAGCCGAGTTACTAGAAAAAGCAGTTGACAAAGAGAAGTTTTCAGCAAAAGAAAGAATTGCGTTTTTAGAAGAGGCTGGAAGAATAGAGGCTGAAATTACTGATAAAGAAATTGCAGTTGCTAAAATAAGATTACAAACTAAACAACAAGAAAACGCATTAAGCAAATCTACAAAAGAGGACTTGCAAGAGGAGGCTCAACTAAAAGCAGATTTAATAAATTTAGAAACTTCAAAATTAAATAAGCAAAAAAGAGTAACCACACAACTAACAACTGCGAGGAGAGAAGAACAAGCAGATAAAGACGCAGACGTTAAAAAAGAAGAAGACCGATTACAAAAAATTTCTGATTTTAGAAATAATATTTTAAAAAAGGACGAGGAATTATATGCTACAACAGAGGAGGAAAAATTACAATTACAAAGAGAAAGAGCAGAGCAAGATTTAGAAAATTTAATTGGAACAGAAACAGAAAAAGAGGAGGCAAAACTTGCTTTAAAAGAGTATTACGATGAGTTAGAATTACAGTTAGAAAATAAGACATTAAAAAAACAAGAGGAGGAAAGTAAAAAAACAAAAGAGCAAGAAACAAAAGACGCAGAGAGTTTAAAAGATGCAAGAATACAATATGCAAGTGAAACGCTTGGTAATTTAGGAGCATTAGCAGAGGAGGGAAGTGCATTAGCTAAAGGCGTTGCAGTAGCACAAGCAACAATGAATACTTACGAGGGTATAACGTCAGCTTTGAGTGCAAAAGTGCCGTTTCCAGAGCCGTTTGCTCAAGCATTAAGAGTAGCTAATTCTATTGCTATTGGAGTTATGGGTTTAAAGAATGTTCAAAAAATATTGCAGACAAAACCAATAGAAAAACAAGCACCAAGTATTGACAGAGGAGGAGGAGGAGGAGCACCAGCACCACCAAGTTTTAATCTAGTCGAGGGAAGTGCTGACAATCAGATTGCAAATAGTCTAAATGACCAGAGTCAGCAACCAGTCAAAGCATTTGTTGTGACAAGTGACGTGACTTCTGGACAAGAAATGGACAGAAATATTATCGAGAATAGTAGTTTATAACTTTTTTATTATATTAGCAAAGTAATTTTTTGAATAGATTTAGTTTTTAAACCTCAAGCGTTGGGAAGTGCTTGGGGTTTTTTTATTACAAAACTGTAACAATAATCTTTTTTATTTATTATTAGGTTATGAAAACATATAGTGCAAATTTCAAAAAAAATTCTAAAGGCGTTTTCGCAATTTCATTAGTTGACGATCCAGCAACACAAGAACACTTTATTGCAATGTCCAAGCCACAAGAGATAAGACTGGCAGATGTAGATAAGGAGCAACGTATTGTAATGGGTTTAGTATTACAACCAGACCAATTAATTTACCGAAATCAAGGAGGTCAAGAGTTTAATATCTATTTTAGTGCTGAAACAATAAAAGAATTATCGCAAAACTTTTTACAAAGTGGTTTCCAATTAAATAGCAAATTAGAACATAACGAGTCAATCGAGGGCGTTAGTTTTGTTGAAAGCTGGTTAGTTGAAAACCCTAAAATTGACAAGTCTTACAACTTTGGTTTTGAATATCCAAAGGGCAGTTGGATTGCTACAATGAAAGTGGACAATGACGAAATTTGGAACAACTACGTTAAGACTGGAAAAGTAAACGGCTTTTCAGTAGATGCAATGGTAGATTTGCAAGAAATTGAAATGTCAAATAATAATTTAAAGACAGAAGAAATGTCAAAGGAAAAAAAATCATTATTGAGCCAAATGGAAGTTTGGTTTACAGAAAACATTTTGACTAAAAAAACTGAAAAGGTTGAAATGGGAGAAGTTAGAAGTGGCGAAATTGTAATCACTTATGACGGAGAAGAATTGGAAGTTGGTATGCCAGTATTCGTAATGAGCGACGAGGAGCGTATTATCTTACCAGACGGAGACTATCCAACAGAAATGGGGTTAGTAATAGTAAATGACGGAGTAGTATCGGAAATCAGAGCAGAGGGCGACGAAGAAGTTGACAAAGAAGTTGGAGAAGAAGAAAGCGATGAAGAACTTGGATATGGTGGAGAAGACGATATGAAAAAGAAAAAGAAAAAAGAAATGTTAAATGACGATGTAGTAAATGCTATTAAATCAATTTTGGTTAAGTATTCAGAAGATATGGACGCTAAACTTGAAGAAAAATTTAACAATTTCTCGACTGAATTGACTTCTTTAAAAGAAGAAAATGCGAAACTAAAAAGTGAAGTTACTGAATTGAGCAATCAACCAGCATCAAAACCGATAGTTTCAAAACCAGCTACTCAAAAAGTGGCATTAACACGAAAAGGGCGTTTAAGACAAGCAATTGACAACGCAAAAAATTAATTAATAAAAAGAACATTTAAAATGGAAAATGTAAATTTAGCAACCACTGTAACAGTAGCGTCAAATTACGCTGGAAAAGTTGCTGGTGGTATTATCGGTTGTGCTTTTAAAGAGGCTGACACACTACGTTTAGGCTTACTTACAGTAGCAGAAAACGTAAATTACAAATTGAACTTGAGAAAAATCGCTTATACAAGTGGTTTAACTGATTACACTTGTGGCTTTACTCCAGCTGGAGCAGTTACTTTATCAGAAAAAGTATTGGAGATTAAAAAAATAATGAATCCAATCCAAGTATGTAAAGAAGATTTTAGACAAACTTGGTCAGAAGATCAAATGGGAGCATCGGCATCAAATCCAAATGAGCCAACAGAAATTTTAGACGCTATTCAAACAGAAATGTTAGAGAGTACGGCTGAACAAGTTGACAATGACATTTGGAATGGAGACGGAGCAGTTGACGGACAGTTTGGAGGTCTTATTGCACAGTTTGACGCTGACGGAGACGTTATCAAAGCTGGAAACGGAATTGTTTCTGGTGGAGCACCAATTACAGAGGCAAACGTTGAGGCTGAACTTAAAAAAGTTTTAGAGGCAGTACCAGTAGCAATCAGAAGAAAAAATCTTACTGTTGCAGTTTCTCCAGACGTATTTCAAGCATACTCTTTTTACCTAGTGTCTAAAGGAATTGCAAATAACGGAGACGCAGAAGAAAAACAAGCACGTTTTGGACGTTACACTTTAACAGAAGTTAATGGTTTAGCTGACAATACAATTGTTGTTTTTGCCAAAGAAAACGTAGTATTTGCGACTGGCTTACAAGCTGATTTCAATGAAATTTCTTTAGTAGACGAAGATAGCATCGGACTATTAACTGGACAGATAAGAGGAAAAATGGTTTATGGAGCGTCAGTAGGTTACTATTGTAGTGGAGAAATCGTTTGGTATTTAAGTACATCAGCATAATTATTAACCGACTGATTATCAGTCACTTAAAAAATAAAATACAATGAGTTGTGATATTAGCCAAGGCAGATTGCGTTCGTGCAAAGACGGATTGGGAGGTAACTCCGTATTATATTTATATAATGGATTGAAAGATGCTTTCACTGTTACAAGTGGAGAGGCAACTTCAATTAATGCTGGACTAACAGAGGTTTACAAATTTGAATTAGAGGGAGATTTAAATACTCTTGAACAATCTCAAGTTGGAGACCGAAATACTGGAACAGAAGTTAACACTCAAACATTAACAATTTCACTAAAGAAAATTGATGCGTCAACAAACGCACAGTTTAATTTATTAGTAGCTGGATACCCACAAGCAGTTGTGGTTGACAGAAACGGAAATTGGCATTGTTTAGCGTTAGACGACGGAATGGATTTTACAGTTGTTTCAACTACTGGAGGAGCAAAAACCGATATGAATGGATATACCTTAACTGGTGTAGCTACGACTAGAGATTTAGCTCCATTAATGGATAGTGCGACACAAACTGCATTTGAGTCATTAGTAGTGTAATTATATAAATAATAATTGACCAAAAAAACCCTATTCAGAAATGTTTAGGGTTTTTTTTATAACAAAAATCACTTTTTTTTATTATTAAGTTATGGTAATAAATCCAAACAATTTAACGCATACAATTAGAGTTGTTCCAAGATACTATACAACAGATACAATCAATTTATTTTTGTATAACGAGGCTACTCAAGAAACGAGTAATCCTAATGCGACTTACTCTAATTCAGATATATATACTGAAATCACTTTTGATTTTACATTTACGGAAAGTGATAAACATCAAATCAAAATATTAGATAGTAACGATGAGATCGTTTATCGAGGTTTAAGTATTGCAACAAGTCAAGAGCCACAAGAGTATTTAATTACAAAAAATGCGTATTATTATTAAGATATGGACATAAAATTAATAACATTATCAAATTACGTTAGACCAAAGGTTGTAGAAAACAAATCCAGAGGCTATGTTTTAAACGGACACCATAATAGCTTTTATCAGTATATCATTGACAGAAATAACGGAAGTCCAACAAATTCTTCAATAAACAAAACATATAACAGTCTAATTTATGGAGGTGGCTTAACTTACAAGAATGGAAGATACGGAGTTAATGACTGGGCGAAATTACAAACAGTATTAAGACCAAATGACGTTAGAAAAATGGTTGCAGACTTTCAAGTATTTGGAGAGTTTGCGTGTCAAGTGATCCAAACAAAAGGAGGCGATATTTCAAGCATAAGACATATTCCAAAACAAATGGTTGTGCCTAGTATTTGTAATGAAGATTATGAGATTGATAGTTATTGGTATTCTAGGAACTGGAGAAAATTAAATCAAAATCCACCAGAGCAATTTCCAGCTTTTGGATATGACGCAAATTCTCCAATAAGTATTTTTGTTGGAAGTCCATATACAGTTGGAGATGTATATTTTGCAACACCAGATTATTTGGCTGGAATGCCTTATTGCGAATTTGAGGAGGAACTGGCAAATCTAAATATAAACTCAATTAAAAATGGTTTAAGTGCTGGATATATAATAAATGTACCAAACGGAAAATCACTTACGCCACAAGAAAAAGACGATTTCGAAAGACAAGTAAGAAATCGACTAACTAGAACACCAAACGCATCGCAGTTTATTTTAAGTTTTAATGGTGCTGACGTTGAAATAACAGTTACGCCATTACCTCAAAATTCTGCTATACACAAACAATGGGATTGGTTAAGTGGAGAGGCTAAAAATCAGATTATGACTTCTCACAGAGTTATTTCTCCTAGTATAATTGGTTTAAGCACGTCAAGTGGCTTTAGTAGTGTTGCAGAAGAAATGGATATGGCAGAGCGTCAAATGGTAAAACGTGTTATTCAGCCTAAAAAAGATTTTATGACTGAAAGTTTTGAGCATATAATTTCACAATTCGGAATGAATTTAGACCTTATGTTTAAGCCGTTAACCGAAGATAAATTAAAAGAAAGTAGCGAGGAGAACAATACTGATATTGGTCTAAAAAAAAAAGATAGCATTGATGAGTTTATAGAAATGGGAGAAGAAAGTCTTGACGGATATGTTCCTATTGATGCAAGACGATGCGAGGAGATTACTTTAACAGAGGCAGTCCTTGACGATTATCTTCTGGAAATGTCAAGACCACCAAAAGCAACACCAGAAAAAAGAAGTAAACAAGACACAAGTTTATTTCAAGTTAGATACCGATACGCTGGAGCACCAAGCCAAAGTAATCAAAGAGAGTTTTGTACTCAAGTATTAAATGCAAATCGATTTTATAGAGCAGAAGATTTAAACAAAAAATCAACTGCTAATTCAAAGTTTGCTCCAAGTGGAGAAACTTCATATAATATTTTTCTTTATAAAGGTGGTGTTAATTGCAAACATTGGTGGGAAAGAGTTATTTTCCTAAAAGAAGATAACCAGAGAATATCAGTAAACAAGGCAGTTAAAATGATACTGGAATTAGAGCCAAGCGAAAGAGCAGATGCTAAATGGAAAACAAACCCAAAACCAGTATCACAAATTGCAGAGCAACAAAATAATTACTGGAGTCTAACACCAAATTATCGTGATAGTGGAGTAACGCCACAAAGAATGGCTAAAGATGTTGAGGTTGAATTTGAAAGTTATAATGACTATCCAGAAAGTGCTAAAAATAATGCTCAAAAAGTTTTAGACTGGAGAGAAAAATACGGAAGTGAAGTAAAGGGAATGACAAGAGTTGGCTGGGTACGTGCAAACCAATTAGCAAAGGGCAGAAATATTAGCCGTTCAACAATTGCGAGAATGTCAGCATTTCAAAGACACAAAAAAAACTCGGAAGTTTCTGCTGAAAATAAATCGACTCCTTGGAAAGACAAAGGCTATGTTGCTTGGTTAGGTTGGGGAGGTACTTCTGGCATCAACTGGGCGTCAAAGAAATTAAAACAAATAGATAAAAAATAGACAAATGGCAGAGTTTTTATTTGTAACACCACAAGAAATCGCAAAGACCACCATACTAGGAGGTAATGTTGACATTGATAAATATGTTTTCTGTATCGCTAACACTCAAATAACGATAATAGAGGCTCTTTTAGGCACAGAATTATATAATTATATACTAACTAATGCCGAAAACAATACACTCGCTGGAAAGTACCTTACATTGTATAATAACTATGTAAAACCAATAACTAAAAACCAAGCTTTAGCGTCTTATATAGAAATTTCTCCTTTTACGATAGCCAATGGAGGTGCTTTTAAATATACTCCAGAGAATACACAATTAATGGACAAAGACGATATTGTAATGTTGAGTCAAAAATATTCTGGATTGGCTGATATGTATATTATCAGATTTGAAAAGTGGATATGTAAAAACCCATTGCCAGAATATAAAGTTTGTCAAGAAGAAGTTGACGCAGAAAAAAAGATGCGAACAATTGGAGGCTGGTATTTTGGTAATTCAAATAATTATAACACAAAATTGAATAATAATAATTTATTAGACGATTGTAATTTAGGTTGCGATGAGTAATTGTGATATTTCAAATATAGAAGATAGGATTTGTAAAAATTTACAAGGAGGAATTGATACAATTTATTTATTTCCTTTTGTTAAATATTCAAGGTCACAAATAAAAACTTTAGGACAAAAATTAGTCCAGTTTCCAACGACTTTTATTTACACTTACTTTAGTCAAGTTTCAGATTTTAGCGAGAATACAAGTATTGAAAGAGGGAATGTGACTTGGACACAGACTTTAAATTTTGAGTTGCTTAAAACTTACGAGGGGAGCGAGGCTTATAAACTTGTAAATAAAGATTACAGAGCAATTTTTATTGATAGAGTTGGTAATATTAGAATAATTGGATTGTATAATGGTTGCGAGGCTACTGTTACCGACACAACTGGTAGCGATAAATCAAGTGCAAATAGTTATCAGATTACAATAACGGCTAAAGAAGATAATCAAGCGTATTATATTGACGCTTTAGATCCAATGTTTCCTATTGATTACGAAAAGAATTATATATTTAACGATGTAGATAAGAATTTTATATTTAACGGACTACCTTTAACAAACTACATATTTAACGATTAAAAAATGGCATTAGACAACGAAAAATTAACGGAAAGACCAGCATTAACAAATTCTCAAGATACTGATATAATTCACGTAGTAAGAGGGAATTTTAGTTATCAAAAAGAGGCACAAAATTTTAACGCTGGAAGTATATCCTCTTTAAATGATGTTGGAGACGTAAGTGTTGCTGGAACTCCAGATGATTACTATTTAAAATGGAATGGCTCACAATGGGTAGCACAACCAATTTTATTAGAAGATTTATTGGACGTTGTTATTGACGAAAATACTATTGCTGACGGACAAGTAATTGCTTATGATAGTACTAATGAAATATGGCAAAATATAGATATTCCAACTGGTGCAACTGAATTAAACGATTTAACAGATGTAAACGCTACTTCTCCACAAAACGGAAATATTTTAAGATATGACTCTACTACTGCGAAATGGGTTTCTAATAGTTTGGAGATTTCAGAAATTGACGATGTTGTTATAGACGGAAATACTTTAGCAGACGGACAAGTTTTAGTTTATGATAGTACTGAAGAAGAATGGGTAAATGGAGAGGCTGGTGTAACAGTCGGAGGAGCAGATACACAAGTCCAATATAATGATAACGGCTCTTTAGGTGCTGGAGCATTTTTTACGACTGACAAATCAAGCAAAATAGAGGTTACTAACGAAATTGGTATTTTAGGAGACGGAGCTACTAAACAAGGTATTCTAAAACTATATTGCGAAAATGGTAATGCTCACTATGTAGGAATAAAAGGACCAAATCATTTAGGAGGCAATACTTACGAATTACAACTTCCAAATGCTTTGCCAAATGTAAGTAATCAAATATTAGAGTCAAACGAAAATGGAGAATTAAGTTGGATAAATACTCCTTCTGCTGGAGTAGATGAATTTATTGACTTAACAGATACACCAGCAACTTATACTTGTCAAAGTGGAAAAAATGTTAAGGTTGATTATTCACTTAACCCACAACAACTAATTTTTACTCCAGATTATATGGATTTTGCTTGTAGTGATGAAACAAGTGATCTTGCAACTGGGAGAGTTTTTACAATGATTTGCAATAGAGTTTATCCTTATGTTTCGGCAGTCGAGTTTTCAGTAACTAGTGCTCCAACTGGTGCAAATTTAGAATTTGACGTTGAACTAAACGGCACAAGTATTTACCAAACAACACCAAGTATTGACGCTGGAGAAAAACTTACTGCTACTGCATCAACACAACAAGTAATAACTGGACTAAATGTTAGTTATGCAATTGGAGACGAATTAAGAGTAATTATAACACAAGTTGGAAGTACAAATGCTGGAGCTGGTCTAAAAGCTACAATGGTTTATAACGATAGAATATGTGTTTAAAATAAAATAATATTATGCATTTTATAAATTCTTATAGATACGTTCAGCCAATAGTTGCTGGAGGATTTGAAACACGTTGGACGACAACAAGTGTAAATGAAGTAATTGAATTGCCTTATAAGTCTAACGGAGTTTATTCTGGAACTATTGATTGGGGAGACGGAAGTACACCAGTAGCAAATACTTACGCAAATAGGTCACATACTTACGCAACGGCTGGAGATTATAATATAATAATTGACGGAGAATGTTCAATATTCGACACACAATCAAACACTACTTCACGAAATAAATTAAAAGAAGTTTTAGGTTTTGGAACTTATACCTTTTCAGTATTGCGAATGCGACAATGTTCAAATCTTATAGGTGGTCCGAATTGTAGAGATACGCCAATTATTAATAGTACTGATGCTGGATTTATGTTCTATAATAATCTGAATATGATTACTTTTCAGTATATAGAAGATTGGGATTGGACAAACATTCCAAATCCTTTTTGGGCGTTTATGAATTGTCAACAATTTACTGGAGATTTGAGTAATTGGGATATGAGCAATTGCTTAAATATTTCTTATATGTTTTATAATTGTTATGCCTTAGATTTTGATGCGAGTAATTGGGATTTGTCAAATGCTACTAGAGTAAATCAATCGTTTTCTGGTATGTTGTTAAATTTTAATAGTGATATACCTTGGGATTTAACAAGCGTAACAAATCAAGGATATTCTCTTTTTTATAATTCTCAACAATTTAACGGAGATTTAACTGGAATGAACACAAGCACAATGACAAGAATGGACAATATGTTTTCAAGAACAAGTTTTAATAATTCTAGTATTAATAATTTAGATGTAAGCAGTAATCAAAATTTTCAAAATATGTTCGGAGACATTCATATTGTAAGTGGCGTATCATTTAATCAAGACTTAACAAATTGGAATACTTCTAGTGCAACGAATATGGAAAAAATGTTTAAAGGCAATGATGATTTTAATGCCGATATAACTGGTTTTGATACTGGACTTGTTACAAATATGTCAGAAATGTTTTCGACTTGTTACAATTTTAATCGTGATATTTCTGGCTGGAATGTTTCTAATGTCGATGATTTTGACAGAATGTTTTATAGTGCTGACTCTTTTAATCAAGATATAACTCTTTGGAATACTTCTAGTGCAACAAATATGTATCGAATGTTTTATAATTGTAATGATTTTGACCAAGATATTGGAGAATGGGACGTTTCAAATGTTACTAATATGGAAAGTATGTTTCAACGTGCTACTGATTTTAACCAAGATTTGAGCAAATGGGATTTATCTTCAATTACCAATATGGCTAGTTTTATGGCTCAAAGAACACACTTGCAATTTAGTGCAGTAAATTATGACAGAGTATTATTTGCTTGTGAACAAGGAGGACAATTAAATGTGACTCTAGGAATGGGAACAATTAAATATACAACAGTTGGACAAACTTTAAGAAATACATTAGTTTCAAGAGGCTGGACAATAACAGACGGAGGATTAGTATAAAAAAATAATTATGGCAAACTCAATAGAATATCCAACGGAAACAAAATGGTTTATAACTTACAATGACGAAGAAGTTATTATGAGTTGGGGAGAAGTTACTCCAGATGAAACAATGACAACTGGACAACCAGTTTTAACAACTTTTGATAACGAGGAGGATTGGTCAGAGGTTTTAATTGAAAACGGAATAAATCCTTATCCAGAGCCAGAAGATGAAGAAGATGAAGAACCAGTACCACCAAACCCAGACGATTTTGAGGAGTAAAATTTTATTAGTAACTGTATTGTTATCAATGATAATAATTGCAATGATTATGGCAAGTAATGGAAAATAAAAACCCTAAATTAATAAAAAACGGAGGCAAAGGCACAAACGTTGGAAACGCTTTGCGTTGGTTAGCAATGACTGGAAAAAAGGTTGCTCCAGAACTTTTAGAATTAGCTGGAGAAATTACTGGCGTTCAAGGTTTGGCTAAATTAGGGAATGCGATTAGAAGTGACAAAGATCTAAAAAATGCAGATAAAGAATTGTTGCTACTTGAAATGGAAAACGATATGATAGAAATGGTCGAAATGACCAAGAGGTTAAAAATCGACAATGAGCATACAATTACAAGACTTATCAGACCAGTTACATTTGGTTGTATGTTTATCTTATTTCTTTCAATGGTATTTTTTGACGGCAACATTGGTAGCTTTAAAATAAATCCTTTATACATTCCAGTAATACAATCTTTATTCGGAACAATGACTATATTTTATTTTGGAAGTCGAGGCATTGAAAAGGTTATGAAAACAATTAAAAAAAGTGATTAAAGAAAAAAAATATAAAATGAATATTACAGATATTAAAATGGCTATACTCGGCACGTTGGGTTTATATATAAATTTAAGTGGATTTAATACCTTTATTGCGACACTTACTGGAGTTGTAATACTTGGATATACAATTTCACGTTGGTACTATCTAATCAAAGAAAATAACAAGTCAAAAAAAAAGAAAAAATAAACGATATTGTTTACTAACAATTTATTATGTCAGAGCAAAATCGAAATACAACAAGATTAAGATTAAAACAAGACGAAGTCGATATTATCCAAGAGTATCGAGGTTTAAAACAAGTAGCTGAACAAAGTGGCGTACATATTGACGATGTGAAACACGCTTGGCTCAAAAGCGACAACGCAAGTTTATTTGTAAAAAACCCAAATTTTCAATCAGCAAAAAGAAATAAATTTGTTGAAGATTTAATCAAAGAATTAAACAACTATTCTCCACAATATCCAGAAATAAAAAGAGAAAAATCTAAAGCTGGACATTTAATGGTTTTAGATCCAGCAGACATTCACATTGGAAAATTATGTACTAGATTAGAAACTGGACAAGAGTATAACTCCCAAATAGCCGTTAAACGAGTTTTAAAGGGTGTTAGAGGCGTTTTAAAGTCTTCCAATGGGTTTGATATAGATAAGATAAATTTTATCGCTGGAAACGATATTTTACATATTGATACTCCACATCGAAAAACTACTTCTGGAACTCCTCAAGATACGGACGGAATGTGGTATGAAAATTTCTTAATGGCTAAAAAGCTATATGTCGATGTTTTAGAGATATTATTATCAATCGCTGATGTTCATTTTACATTCAATCCAAGCAATCACGATTATATAAGTGGCTTTATGTTGTCACAAACTATTGAAAGCCATTTCAGACATTGCAAGAATATAACTTTTGATACTGGTATTGCTCACAGAAAATATTTTACCTATCACAATAACTTAATCGGAACAACTCACGGAGACGGAGCAAAGATTGGAGACTTGCCAAACTTAATGGCTCACGAAAGTAAAGATTGGAGCAACTGCAAAAAGCGTTATTTTTATACGCATCACGTCCACCATAAAACAAGCAA
>Ga0208793_1000984_pt1 | contig 17595 bp, 34 predicted proteins | sample 17_taG_FD_184092 | JGI IMG/M metagenome (GOLD analysis project Ga0208793, IMG submission 184092) | Marine viral communities from the Subarctic Pacific Ocean - 17_ETSP_OMZ_AT15314 metaG (SPAdes) (version 2) | ecosystem: Environmental > Aquatic > Marine > Oceanic | place: Pacific Ocean | collected...
TTTACCAACTCATTGTTACGATAACAGTTTGGAATATTAATACGCTTGGAGTGGAATCGGAATTAAAGGAGATTCCATCTCCGAACCTATTATATTATTCCAAGTGATGTTGAGTAACAACAAAAACCTCGTTTCAACTATGTACTTTGTAACGATTCTATCAAGTGTCAATGACCCCGATAATCTAATAACTTCGTTACGACTCACATCCCATCCTGCCTTAACTATAAATCCCTTAAAATTATGCCCAATTCGCGATGGACTTTTTAAGCCTCTTTCTTCCGTTACACCTTTCTTACAATTTTCCATAGTTGATCCTTAGGCATAGTAATTTGTTAAAACCCCGTTGAGACCCCTGTTTAAGATATAGAGTCTCGTAGTTGTTTAAGAATATTTTTAGGAGATTTTTCCAACCCCGTTAAACTTTCATGATTCATACCAAGAACATCCTCTATTTCTCTCACGAGTTGTTCTTTAGTTATAGGACTTTCGCCTGTTTTCGTCTTGTAGACGGAGCGGCGATACACTCCTTCTCTGCTAAGTTTACCTATTATGGACTTAGGAGATTTCCCCAAAGCATCAGCCAGTTTATAAACCGTAGCCCTACTAGGGTCGTTTACATACTCTTTGACCATGTACTCTGTCTGTTCATCATTATAATTCATTCTTCTTCCTCGGGTGGTTTAAAGTATACTGTAATTTTCCCTGTAGCTGGATCAGTCTCCATTCCTACATAGTTGCAAAACTCTAACCATTCAACTGCTACATTTTCAGCCCCAATGATTTCTGCATATTTTTGTACTAACTCCTGATATACATCCTCAGAGTCCTCACATTGTTTATGCAGTAAGTCTAGGCCTATCTCTACTTTACGAATAGCATCGTACATACCTCTCATTCCATCTTGCATGTCTGCCATTTTTGTTTCGAGATGTGACCTGTCTTGCATATTAGGGAATTGATATATTTTTGCCATGTGTATTTCCTCCTTATGACCATTATTATAATAGAGTTAAGGAAAAATGTCAAGAAATATTTTAAGTGAGGTGAGGAAATTTATCCGGAATTTTTGCAAGAACTTACAAAACTCCAGATAAAAAAATACCTCCACTTGGGAGGTATTCTATGGATGAAAGAGAGACCGCCTACGCTCTACATTCGACTACCTATGTGGTAGCACCTCGATTCTTGATTTTTTCTTACATTAGGTTAACACGATCTACAAACACAAACCTCCCTTTGATCGGCTCAAAGCTACAAAAGCCCCCGCACCATACGCTTTAGACAGCCCTGCCAGGTAGGCTGTGCCAGTAACCTCCGCAAGTCACCAAAGGTTGTTAAAAGTAATACTTGCATCGTTACTGGGCTTACTAGAAAGACAACTGTATCAAAGATACCTGATGCTTTCCTCACTTTTGAAACATTATTATACTAACATTTAACCATTTCGTCAAGAACTATTTTTCGAAAGGTTGGCAGACCAGTAGGGATTCGAACCCCAATCGCAAGGATTTGGAGGCCTGCATCTTACCAATTAGAACACTGATCTACTTAAACTTGGTGGGTTGGATTTTAACCAACTGACCCTTACAGAATATCAGGCCCTACGCACACATTTAGCGTACTCTTCCTTAAAATTGGAGCGGGTATAGAGAATCGAACTCTAACAGCATGGCTTGGAAGGCCAGCGACATACCTTATGCTTACCCGCTTGGCGGAATGGATGGGACTTGAACCCACAACCTCTGCCGTGACAGGGCAGCATTCTAACCAATTGAACTACCACTCCAAAAATTACTTAAAAAAGCACACTAAGAGCTAGGTCAGGCACCAGTTTCACTAGCTTTATCCCACTATACCCTAGACAGCCACCTAGGTCTATTGAGTCCCTATCCTAATGTGCTTATTTAAGTAGGCTCGTTGGGTAATAAGGTGAGCCAGACCCCATCTAGCCTATGCAGCTAGAGAATAAACGTCATCGTTTGCGTTTAAGTTAAGTATAGAGATTCTCCACTTACCTTCGCTGTATGTCGATTCCTAGTTCAGCCCCAGCATAAATATACTTCGCAAGCATACTTATGGTGGAGCTGGAGGGATTCGCACCCTCGTCCATTACAGTTATTCTTAGCTTCTTCAAATTTCTATGACAATATTATACTTTGTTTTAGTACTTTTGTCAAGAACTTTTTAAGAAGAAGCCAGAATTAAAACAATCACTGGAAAAGCCAACAAAGCTACTACTTCTAGAACTTCAACTATGTAGTAATTGCTGTTTTTCACTGAGTAATACCTCTACGAGTAAGTTCGTTTCTGAACTTTTGTTTGTGCTTAGGTCTAGTATTACTGTTTTCTAGTGCTGCTACTAAGTCCTTGGTAGAAGTACATTTTAAGTAATAATGTACTGTCTTCATTTTCTTAGCCTTACGGTCTACCATAATTTTTGCTGACTCTTTAAACTTTGCTGGCATTTCCTAGCTCCTATTTTATACTGTTTGTGTGTTTCGTACTGCTTCTACCAATTTCTGTAGATCAACTTTTGTAGCTTTTGCCAGAGTAGGCACTTGAACGCCTACCAATGCTTGAAGCTCTGCCACGATGTCTTCTTTACGAACAACAGGAGCACCACTTTTAGTTAGTCTAGCTTGAGCCTTGTAGATGCCCATGTTAGAAAGTTTAGCAATAACACTACGAACTGGCTTTTCTAGTTCTGCTGCTAATATTTCTGCTGTTTCTCTAGTAGGATTAGCACTATAAACTTCTTCCATTCGTGCAACCATTTCGTCTGTGTAGTTACGTTCTACGTTTTTGTCGTTATTCATCTTATTTTTTCTCCCGAAAAATATGTTTGTTATCCAATTCATGCGTACTATTATATTACTTTAACCTTAAAATGTCAAGAAGTATTTTAACCTACCTCTTTATTTTCTTCGCTTTCCAGGTAGTGGGATAGAAAGGCTAATTCATAGCCTCGTGCCTCTATCTCCCAAGGAGAAAACCAATAGTCTCCTGTCCATTCCACACCTTTGAAAAAAAGACCCTCGTCTGTTAGATCCAGCCCGTCTACTTCATACTGTTTTATATGAACCATTTCATGTGCTGCTATTCTAACTATATCAGATTCAGACGCATATCTTAGAAAATGACTATTAAATACCATAGAGTAAAAACCTTCACACTCTATGTCTGTTTCAGCATCGTTTTCATACGGCATTTTACCTGTTGAAATCTTAACCTCAACATCTAGGTTAAAGTATCCAGATACCATTTCTATAACGTCTTGTATAATTTTTACTTGTTTCTTTATTTTCATACTATGTATTATAATCTCTTTCAGTTTAAATGTCAACAATTATTTGTCAAAGCTTGGAACTATATCAAAAAACAGTTCCTCACCATACATGCATTCAACTATCTCTTCTGCTTCCATGTCCAGAGCAAATTCATATCCGTCGTTTAGCAGCTGTTCACACCATTGGTCTAAACGTGTCTGCCACTGTCGTTCGGTAAAGTACTCGAATCCACCATCTGCTATATTAAATGTTACAATCATTATTCATACCTCGGTCGTTCAGCGGGAAAAAACTCTTCCCCAGGTTCGTCGTTAACAAGAGAGATAACCTCAGTCTGGCCCCATGCACCACCGATTTCGATGTAATCGTCGTCGGGAATACCATTAGGATCCTTTCCATCAGCAGGGCTGTTGCCCATCAGATACCTTGATTTTACTTTGTAATCAGTACCAAACCTGATAGCTTTAGCAATAGCCTCAGCTTCCACCTTAGGCATTGGGCCTAGGCATTCTACTAATTCACCTGCCATAAACCACCAGCCACCCTCTTCTGGGCCACCGTAGCATTGGTAGGTCTCATACACATTTACATACTGCTTATTTAAATCACGTTTGAACATTTTGGTACTCTCCTTAAATTATGCATCTATTATACTGTATCCAGCAAAATATGTCAAGAGATTTCTACTCATAAGGCCAACACAATCGAATTTCGGGGGGCCGGACGCGGGGTTGTCATGTCAAATATTATTTTCGTTAATTTACCACAATTTTCGTACATTTGCAACCCCGTTGCGGGGTCTCCCATAATTATCTTTAATTTGCCAGACACGCCAAATAATGCTTGACCCCGCGCACGCTTTCATGTATAATATACCACATAGGATTCCGACTCGCGTCGGCGCAGGGAGAGACTTGCTCGGGGTTAAACTAATTTGCCCAATGGTGTAAATAGTACTTGACATCGTTGTTCTACTACTGTATAATCGGCGCCGGAGGAGACTTGGCTTTTGATTTATTTGCCCCTTTCCCGTAAAAAGTACTTGACACCGTTGCTCTACTACTGTATAATCGGCGCGACCGCGCCAAAAGACCTGTCAAATTGTGGATTACTTGCCCCACACCCGCAAAAAAGACTTGACAATAGGCAGAAATAGGCGTAAAATGGCGCGGGGTACACCATAGCTTCGGAACTTCACTCTCGCACTGGCGCCCCCGCGCCAAAAAATTCAATAGATCAGGAATTTTTTGGCAGCGGTGTTTCACGTGGAACATAACGACCCTGATGAGGGGCGCCTCCCTCAGTTTAGATATCCCAGACGTCCCCGAATAATTTTTTTAGTCTGGGCTCAGCCCATATTCGTTCCCCATCTCGCGCGCCCATGGCGCGACCATCACTTGTATAAATAAAATCGCGCAGCGTCTTGAGTTTAACCTCCAGAACAATAACAGTTTCTACAGAAGTTTCTTGATATTCTTCTTTTACCATTCTGGTTTTAGTTTCTGTAAATTCCCTATCTATCTCTCTAATCATTTCCATTTTTTGTGCCCCTTAAATAAATTGTTGTATAAAGTAAAAAATTGCAGTGCCCCATATGAGCAAATCGGTTATAACAGAATAGCCTAGATACATCGCAGCTAAAATTCTCATAAGCGCCCCTTAATGAACCTGTTTGTAGTTGATCCATTGACGGGTTTCAACCCAAGTGTCGACCCAACCATTTTCTAGTTGTTCTTCCATCCAGTAATGCGCCACACCATATAGTTGGTGAGCATCATCACCAAAAAGAGTTTTGCATTCCTGCATTAACGCCTCGCAAGCATCCTCTATTGTAACTTCGATTTGATCATTTGACATTTTAAGCCCCTTAGTTGATCGGTTAGTAAAGTTCGATGATAATGAAAAGTTGTATGATAATCATTAACAGCGGGCAAACAGTGCGGATAATTTCCATTTGCATTTTGAGGCGGATCAATTCCGCCTCGTCTTTTGGTATTAGAGTCATGCCACCTTGCTCCCATGTACGTTAGCATCCTCACCCGCATTTTTATTGACAAGCCTCCACGGTGAACCGTTGATCTTGCCATATGGCACACGTTTTTTTAGCTTAAAGCATTCTGCCATAATAAACGTTTCGATTCTAGCATCAGATAGTGCTGTATGGTCTTCTATAAACGAATAGTCACCCGAACAGTAGCGATGCGCGAATTCAGCGCCAGTCTTGATATTTCCGGCAGGTGATACCCACCCCATTTCCCGCGCTATGTTAGCGTAAGCCCGTTGGCTTAATTTGGTCTCACAAGCGAATTGCCAGATATCCAGAATTTCGAGTGCAGATTCTAAAACCTTGCCCTCATAACCTAATGAGTTATGAGTTTGCGCCATGACGCGAAAATCGAAACCGGCATTATAAGCCGCGATAACGCTTACACCATAATCAGCGATATCTTGATTCATTTGCTCGATAATTTCAATCCAAGGTTTCAGAGTGATTTCACCATCCTGTAGCATGCGAGCGTAATGGGTGAAGTGTTTACCTGCATAGAATGCACCCATCATTTTTTTGGGATCGGTAAAATTTTCTTCGACAAGCCAATTCCGTTCAAGCTCGATGTTGCCTTGCTTGTCGTGTACCGTGTAGCCTACATCGTAAACGTGGCCCTCTAATCCTACGGTTTCAGTGTCGAGAGTGAGGAATTTCTTTTTCTGGAACATATTTTATGCCTTTAGTTTCTGATTGAATTCGATTGCGTTGTGGGTAATTATACCCAATTCATTGGCCATGTCAAGCACATTTTGATTATCATCGAAAAAAATTGTGTGCCGAGTCCAACGTGCGATAGGGGTATGCTTAAAGTGCCAGAATAACAGCGCTTTTTTGAGTTGTGCGTCTGGCGTATCGTCACCGTCAGCGCGTGACAGTAGCGCATTATATCGCAGATTGTTAGCTTTCAGAAAAGCGATATCATGCGAGGACATGACGCGAGCCGTACATACAATCACAGTGTGACCGTTAGCGAATACCGAGCGCATAACCTTGGCAAGCGGCAAGAGCTTATCACGGTTAATCATCTCGGCAGTGCAGTTATCGCGCCATGCGTCAAGATCAAGCGACCCGTCAGGTCGCGTTAGTTGCCTATGGCTTGAGTCAATGACCGTATGGTCTAGGTCGAATATAAAGTTCATTTTGCTTTCCTCATTAGTGATAATGTGAAGCCTATTATACTGGAAAGATTCAACACGATCAAGTTATATGTATCTGATGAATATGCCTGTATAGTTAGCAGTGATAACCCAACAATAGCCATTTTTAAGCCTAAAGGCCGCGCCATGTTAAAGGATGCCGCGACCATTACAGCCGCGCCGATCCAACCGATAACCTCGATCACGCGAACGATTCCAGAATAGAGGACAATTCAGCTTTCGTTAGATCACCCTCGCGATCTGGTAAGCCTAATTGATCCCGTATGCTAAACAGGATCTCCGCTTTAGTTGGCCCCATAACTTTTTTAGAGGCGGCTCGCTTGGGCTTGCTCACATATTCTAGCCCTAAGCTACGCGCCTTGCTTATAACTGATTGGTGATTAATACCTTCCCAACCCGCCGCCAATTCTTTGGCTTTTTCAAGGTTGAGAGGCTGCGCCGCTGTCATTACCGCGACCATTTCATCTGTATAGTTTGACATATTGTCCTTTCCTTTTAATGTAATGCTTGATTGCATGGGGTGGATTATACCACAGTTTCTAATTTTGTCCAATACCGATTTGGAATAAGCTAATAGCATTTGGTTATAAGCGCCCTAGTTCATCGTGCGTCAATCCGAGCACAATTGTTAGCAAAAAGCAAATAATCGTGCCAAATAAATCACCAATAAACGCAAATCCTAGGCCGCCGATAATTGAAGCAATTAGTAGAAGCCCTATTCCTAACGATAAAAATATTTGCATGATGGTATCCCTTGTTGGTATGGGTAGGATTTTACCACAGTTTCGAGTTTTGTCTAATACCGATTTCGCATAAGGGAGCCCGTTCTTATAACCAAATGTGCGCCCCCTTATTCGGTCGTTGGATGCTAACAAAAAAATAAAGGGGCGGGCATATAGCGAATGCGAATCATTCGCATTCAGGGGCGGTAATGAGACTCATTCTCATCGCGCTCGCCCGCGCTCCCCCACACGTACTACTTTATGTATTTTCGAAATATGTTAAAGGTGCTTTAAGACTTGCTGAAACCATTTTCCTTATACCCCAACTCAAAAAAAATTCTTGACAATTTCCTTAAAATATCATATACTATGTCCGAAATCAAAGAAGATTTCAAGAACTTGGACACACAGGAGGTCCGTTATTCGTATGATGAAAAAAATAATGTCTCATTTGGACATATGGTTTCCATTTGTAATGATCGCGCTATTAGCAATCCCTTTAGCCCCAATACTTATGTAACTTTGTTCTATACTCGTAATTAAGAAGCCGGTAGCTCACGCTCACTGGCTTTTTTCGTATACGTACTCAAAAAAAGTTCTTGACATTATAACCCTCCCCAAGTATAATAGCGAATATGGGTAAAGAAATAACCACAATCTCTCCGGAAGGACTTGAAGTAGCAAACTCTTATTTGCAGTTCGGGAATATTCACGGAGTCGTAGAGCAGCTAGGCGTTCGAGAAAACAAAGTAGTCGAAATCCTAAATAAACGAGAGGTCAAGAAATACATTGATACTGTTTATTTAGACATGGGTTATCGCAATAAGAATAATATTGCTAATGTACTGGACGAAATGATCGAAAACAAACTAGAAGAAGCAAAAGAAACTGGTGTTTATTCTAGTAAAGATCTTGCCGACTTATTGCAAATGGCCCATAAAATGAGAATGGACGAAATAAAAGCTCAGACAGAACTTGAAAAAGCTCAAGGTACGAATGTAAGAAGTCAAACAAATGTACAAATTAATGAGGGGTTACCCTTCGGCCAGGGTAACTACGGTAAGCTCATGGAAAAGTTGATAAAATGATGTCTGATGATGATATAAATAATTTAAAGGCCGAGCTTCGTGCTTACGAAGAAAGGTGGGTAACAACTTTCAATAGATTAGATGATATAGATAGAAAATTAGATGCAATGGAGTCTAGACAACTCACAATGGGAGGAGCAATTATCTGCTTTTTAGCAGGGTTGGTAGTTACTCTTGTAATGGCAATGTAACCAATTTAGGTAAAATAATGAAAAGACTACTAATATTGCTGCTATGCTCGTCGGCAGCATTAGCTGAAGAGGATGTAATAGTAACAGACTCAACAACAACGAGTGACATTAACAGTACAACTACTACAACGTTAAAGTCTCCGCCTCCTTCAGCAATTACTCCAACAATGAATATTTCAAATTCGGATCTTTGTACAGTAGGAGTAGCAGGAGCGGTACAAACACAGATACTTGGTATCTCAATGGGTACTACCATGAGAGACATGAACTGTGAGAAACTGAAGAATGCTAAAACTCTTTATGATATGGGAATGAAGGTAGCAGCAGTTTCAGTAATGTGTCAAGACAAGCGTGTATTTGATGCCATGATGATGGCAGGTACACCATGCCCCTACGATGGATTAATAGGGCCCGCCGCAAAAGCAGGTTGGGAAACCCATACAGAGGTTCAACCCATAGATGATAAAGACAAAGGAAAAATGAATGAGACTACGAAAAAAACAGGCTGGGCTCTTGGCGGTATTGCTAGTCTTTTACTCATCCTACTCTTGCTCTGAAATTATTTACGGACAAGGTAGAACGGAGGCCTATAATTGGGTGATGCAAAATATTCTTCCACAGCAAGCGGGTCTCACCGTGGGGAATGTTATATACCGTTACGAAGCAGTAAAAGTCTTAGAAGACGATATGATTGTACATGTGCAAAATAAAAATCCTTTAAGTTCTGGTTACACTTTTAGAGAGACTGACGATTGGTCAGGTCTAAAAGGAAACAAAATATATAAAATTATACCTGTAGGAGAGATCCCGTTAGAACTCTGGGGAGACGGCTCTATAGAGGTAGAAGGTACAGGAAGTGTCATTAATCCTTCTGTAGTATACACTTATAAGTACGATCCCTGTTTTGACCCTCAAGCTGATCCGAGCTGCCCCAATTACGTAATGCCTTTTGACCCCAATATGCTACCACAGGTAGAATTCAACGACCCTTTGCAGGATGAACTCATTCTAGCAGAAATGGAAAAGAAAGCAAAGCTAGAGGAAGAGGAAGAATACGAGCGCAAGATGCGTATTAAAAAAGCAACAATAAATTTAGAGAAAATGCTGGGAGGAGTTAATTCATCTGCAATGGATACTCACGCTGCGGCACAAGAAGCAGCTCTGTTTGCTATGAACTATATACCTTCGTCTTATACCAACTCCTTGAACGGAGGTACGTATCGCGATGTGCCTATGCTACTAGATACCTTTTTGCCTAAAAATATAAAAAGTAAAAGACTTGAGTTCGCCCAACAACAAAAACATGAAGACATGATAAATACTCAATACGATAGATAGCTATCAAGAAGTGCTATTTTGCACTAGGAACCTAGTTTTATGAAAAAACTCTTATTTTTAATCCCTGCAGTTGCCTGTGCAAACACCGCAGTAGCAAACATACCCATTAACGGAGTTGTAGAATCTAAGTGTGTAATTATTACAGACACTGATGGAGTCTACGGTAACCCTACAGCTGATAAGCTAAGTACTACCGCATCAGATGGTGGCGTTGTTCCAATTATTCGTTATGATATTATTACTGCGGACGCTTATAAAGCCGTAGTAACTACTCCAAATAGTTTCTCCTCTTCACCGTCTTTAGATGATGTAGTGGAATGGACTAGCTCTACTAGTGTAGGAGATCAGTCGGATGCAAACATGTCAGCATTTGAAACAAATAAAGTAGTTTATAATAATGGACACACTACAGAATTCGATCTAACTATTGCAGGAACTGTATGGTTTGATGTGTCTTCTGTGGCAGAATATGGCTATGGAAAAGCATTCCCTGCAGGTGACTATACTGCTTTAATTACTGCAGAGTGTATTGCCCAATAATGAAAAAGCTGTTTTTGTTTTGTTTTTTAATGGTTAGTATTCAAGTAAGTGCTCACCAATTTACTCCAACTTATCCACAGTTATCTTTGTCACATATAGAAGGAGTTTATAAAACAGAAATGGTACTTTTTAATAATAGAAACGATATCGAATACTACGGGTTGGATGTATTTGATAAAAACTGGAACCCGGTGCGTTTTGCTAGTGAAAATAAAGTAGTTCCCCTAAGCTACCAAGAAAGAAAATACGTGAACATTTATATAAGAGAAATGGATGTAAGCTCAGCTCTGTATATTTGTTCTAAATCCAAGATACTAAAAAGCGTAAAGGATCCGTCTATAGTAGCTTCCAGAATATGTTCAAAACTAAAGTGAGGCTTAGTGAAGGTTTTTATACTTATAATATTGCTGTTTGTAAGTTTTTGGGTGCAAGGAGATTCAAGTTCTCTTAACTTGAATCTACCTAGCTCTCCTCAAACTTATGCATCTGATCGAATACGTTCAGGTACTTTAGATTGTCAAAATGCAATAGGGTCTTCCACAAACGTGGAAGTAGGTGTAGTAGGCTTTATTGATAACGGATATGATAGCCCTTATGTTGTTGAAAATAAAGCTAATCCGATAAGAAGTAATGATATAGGAGTTTATGCTCGTATTAATATACCTATAGGAGCCCCTCAAGAAAGAATTAATTGTAATACACTCTATCAACTAGAACTAGAAAAGAAAAGGATGGAGGTAACTAAATTAAAAGAGGAAATTGCAAACTTAAAAAATCTGCAATTTACTGATTCAAAGGACGAATAATGGCAGAGTTTGAGATCGCAGGTATGACCTTTAAAGGCGGCAAAGCAGCCGTAGTGTTTACCGCGCTCTCTACTCTTGGTGGCGCATCATGGGCAGCTTTCGAATTCTATAAAGACTATACAGATATGAGAGAAGTAGTACAAAACATAGATGTAGACGCTATTGCAGCACGAAACGATGTAATGGAAACAAAACTAGATGAAGCCATTGAATATACTCGAGATATCAAATCAGGACTACGTGATGATATACTTCGTATCGAAAAACAAGCGGACAGAGCCGAAGATAAAGTACGAGCGTCCGAGGAAAAAGTAAGAGGGATGATAGATAGCGCAAGCGAACGCTTCGAAAATAAGAGAGATGCACTTAGTTCCGACACTAGCAGAGAGATAAAAGAATTAGAAGAAAGACTTGAGAAAAAGCTGCAAAGAGCCCTAGACAATCCATTATCAGACTAACCTAACCAAAAAAATTTCTTGACATTTAAAATAATGTTCTTTATAATAAACGTTGAGTTAAAAATATAAATAAAGGGCTTGCAGCCCCTAGAACTTAATTTAAGGAGTTATGTATGTTTCAATCAAAAGGGCGGTGGGTAGGATACTTACCAGGGGTAGGTAAAAAAGCTTTCGCAACTAAAGAAGAGGCGGAAACCTATGAAAATGGAACCGAAAAGCTCTCAGAGCTTCAAGAGTCTGATAAAGTAGACTGGCGAGCAAAAGTAAATGGCAGTAAAGAAGAGGAAGAAAACAGTAAAGAAGAAGAAACCAGTTCCAACGAATAAAAAACTATATGCAAGAGTAAAGGCTCAAGCAAAACGGAAGTTTGCAGTTTATCCTTCAGCCTATGCAAATGGGTGGCTTGTAAAAACTTACAAAGCCAAGGGCGGTAAATACCGCATGGGGAGCAAGTAATGCCAGCAGGAAAAGGTACCTACGGAAAGAAAAGAGGGCGTCCAGCCAAGAAACGTAAAAACGGAAAAAAGAAAAAGAAGTGACCGTCTAAACGTTAGTCCGGGAGACTAAAATGGCAAAACCGAAAGGAGGACTGACTAAGTGGTTCAAAGAAGAATGGGTAGATATCTCTCGTCCTAAGAAAGGAGGTGGTTACGCCAAGTGCGGGAGGAAGAAAGCAAAGAAAGGCAAATACCCTAAATGTGTACCAAAAGCAAAAGCAGCTCGTATGACTGCAGCTCAGAAAAAGTCTGCAATAAGTAGAAAAAGAAAAGCCGGCAATCCCGGCGGCAAACCTACTATGGTTAAGACCTTCGTAAAGAAAAAACGTAAGGCTAGAATGAGGCGATAAACTATGGCAGTAAAACGGAAAGCAAAAAAGAAAGATTCAAGACTAAAGCGAGCAGGCGTTGCGGGGTTTAATAAGCCTAAACGTACTCCTGGCCACGCTAAAAAGTCCCATATCGTAGTAGCTAAAGTTGGTAACAAGATAAAAACAATTCGTTTCGGCCAGCAAGGAGCTAAAACGGCAGGGAAGCCGAAGGCCGGCGAGTCTACAGCAATGCGAAAAAAGAGAGCGTCTTTTAAAGCACGACACGCCAAAAACATCGCTAAAGGGAAAATGAGTGCCGCATACTGGGCGGACAAAGTGAAGTGGTAATCCGATGATTGCCGAAGTCGCAACAGTAATATCCGTAATTAAAGGATTAAATGATGCAATTTCAACTATAAAAGAGTCAAAGGGTCACGCAACTGATTTAGCAAGTCTTATGGGACGATATGCCACAGCTAATGAGGCCGTACAGGATGTCGAAAGTAAGTATGTAGGTCGCCTCTCTGTTAAAGACAGTATGCAGATACAGCTTGCAAAGCGACAGCTATCAATGTTTAATCAGCAGTTAAAAGACTCAATGATGATGCAAGGGTTGACCAAAGACTATAATGAAATTATGGCCCGTGTTGAAGAATCTAGGCTTGAGCATGAAAAACAGCTTAGAATATCTAAGATTCGTAGACGTAAAAACATTGAGTTTGCTAAGCTGCTCGGAGTGGCTTTTACAGCAGCTATTATAGGTTTTGGCTTAATACTAGGCTTACTTATGTTGATTTTTTAATTTCTACTTAACAGCAGATAAATTGCTACAGGCGAAGGAGGCAAGGTAAAATGGTAGACGAAAAAACAGGGTATCATCCCGCAGATACAAATGGAGACGGCGAAGTATCCGACTCTGAAAAAGAAATGTACTTAGAATTTAAACGTAAAGAATTAGAAGATAAAGACGCTCAACGAGATGCTATTCGTAAGATGGCATGGTTTTCTTTAGTTGGTCTTTTGCTGTACCCTTTTGGTATTTTTCTAACTTCTCTTTTTGGATTAGACTCAGCGGCAAACTTAATTGCAGATATTGCACCTACTTATTTTGCCTCAATAGCAGTATTAGTGTCGGCATTTTTCGCCGCAGATGCAGTAGGAAGTAAAAAGTAAGTTTTGAAAATAATAGGACAAAATTAAAATGGCAGTTGAAATTAGCCGAAAAGATATAATATCAAATTATTTATTTGATTATGTAGCAGAAGAGAGGTATCTAAAATTACAGGTAAATCCTTACATGGAATTACTTGGTATAGAACCTTTACCTTCTCAAGTAGCTATTTTAAACGCTATCAATAATCCTAAATATCGTTTTGTTTGTGCAGCATTATCCAGACGACAGGGTAAAACATACATTGCTAATATTATAGGACAGCTAGTATCTTTAGTACCTGGCTCTAACATTCTTATTATGTCTCCGAACTACTCTTTATCTCAAATATCTTTTGATCTACAAAGAGGTCTAATTAAACACTTTGATCTAGAGGTCACTAAAGATAACGCTAAAGATAAAGTAATAGAACTTTCAAACGGTTCTACTATACGGATGGGTTCCGTTAATCAAGTAGACTCCTGTGTAGGTAGGTCTTACGACTTAATTATTTTTGACGAGGCGGCTCTTGCCGATGGTAAGGACGCATTTAACGTAGCCTTGCGCCCTACGTTGGATAAGGAAAATTCTAAAGCAATTTTTATATCTACCCCTCGGGGCCGTAACAACTGGTTTTCAGAGTTTTTTGACAGAGGTTTTTCAGATGATTTTTCCGAATGGATTTCAATTAAAGCAACATATAAAGATAATCCCAGAATATCTGAACACGATATTATGGAAGCTAGAAAATCTATGTCAGAGGCTGAGTTTAAGCAAGAATATGAAGCAGACTTTAATATATACGAGGGACAAGTTTGGAACTTCGACCACGAGAAGTGCGTCTTTAATGGAGAAGGCTTGGAGACTCACAAGATGGATGTTTTTGCTGGGTTGGATGTTGGTTATAGAGATCCTACTGCGTTCTGCGTCATTGCGTACGATTGGGACGACAAAAAATACTACCTACTAGATGAGTATTTAGATGCCGAAAAAACAACAGAATACCATGCTAACGAAATACAAAGATTAGTAAGTAAGTGGGATATTGATTATATTTATATTGATTCCGCAGCTCAACAGACCAGATTTGATTTTGCACAAAACTATGACCTTAGTACTATTAATGCCAAAAAGTCCGTTCTTGATGGAATAGCACATGTAGCAAGTATAGTAGATAATGATAGTCTTTTTATTGATCAAAAATGCTCTGAAAGTATTATGTCCTTAGACCAATACCAATGGGATGCTAATCCTAACTTAGCCAGAGAAAAACCTAAACATAACCGAGCATCACACATGGCAGATGCCTTAAGATATGCATTATACTCGTTTGAAACAAGCAACAGCGGGTTTTAATGATACCAAGTCAAAAATAATATTTGACATAACACCTCAAATTGGATATACTTTCAAATATGAAAAAGCTCAAAAGAGATCCTATAAAATATATACGGGATAGAGCCAAATCAAAGTATAAAAAAGGAAGTTCTTGCGAAATCTGTGAAGAGACAGAACAGCTGGATTTCCACCATTTTTATACGCTTGCCCTTTTATTAAAGGACTGGTTAAAGGAAAAAAACAAAGAGCGACCCGAACACTATACAAACGAGTATATTGTAATTTGGAGAGACGAATTTATAGAAGATAAATGGGCGGAACTTTATAACGACACTGTTACTTTATGCCACTTTCATCATTTAGAATTGCATAGACTTTATGGTAGAAACCCTCCTTTAATAACCGCAAAAAAACAAATGCGTTGGGTAGAGATTCAAAGAGAAAAACATGGCTTGGTATAACAATATTTTTGGTAAAAAACCTGAAGGAGTTGAAGAGAAACTAAACCCCTCGCAGCCTTACTATGATAATAAAATAGACCCTTCTCGAGAAAGAACAATAAACTATGAGAGAGCTTACGAAGATTTAGAAATCGTTAATCGCGGCGTAAATATGATAGTTGATGACGCAGCCGAAATCTCCACCACAGTAGGCGGACAGATCCAAGGTATGCAGAGTGTAGTAAAAGGCATTAAACGTTCTAGGGTCGAACTACTCCTCAATAAAGAACCTAACCCTTTTCAGGATATAAGTACCTTTCGTCGTAACTTAATAACAGATTTTTTAATAGACGGAAACATATTTATTTATTTTGATGGGGTACATCTTTACCATTTACCGGCAAACAAAATAAACATACATGCAAGTGATAGCACTTATATTGAAAAATTTACTTTTAATGAAGTAATTAGCTACAAGCCTAGCGAAATTATTCATATAAAAGATAATTCTTTTTATTCTATTTATAGAGGGGTATCACGTTTAAAGCCTGCATTACGTACAATGGTACTTATGAGAAGTATGAGAGATTTTCAAGATAACTTCTTTAAGAATGGAGCAGTTCCAGGACTAGTATTAAAATCTCCTAATACACTTTCAGAAAAAATAAAAGAAAGAATGATACAATCGTGGACTGCTAGATATAGACCAGATGCGGGCGGAAGAAGACCTCTTATATTAGACGGAGGCATTGAATTAGATTCTGTTTCTAATGTAAATTTTAAAGAACTAGATTTTCAGACAGCTATTGCAGAAAATGAAAAAATTATATTAAAAGCATTGGGTGTACCTCCCATTCTGTTAGATTCGGGAAATAATGCAAATATTCGTCCTAATATGCGTATGTTTTATCTTGAAACTATCCTTCCAATTGTTCGTAAAATGAATTTTGGATTAGAAAGACATTTTGGCTTTGCGTTATCAGAAGATATTACAAATATTCCCGCACTGCAACCAGAATTACGAGACTCTTCCGCATACTATACTTCTTTAGTAAATGGCGGCATTATTACACCGGCTGAAGCAAGAGAACGTTTAGGCTTTGAAGCTATAGAAGGTACTGAAGATATAAGAGTTCCTGCAAATATTGCAGGTAGCGCAGTAAATCCAGAGGAGGGAGGAAGACCTTCCGAGACTGAAGAAGGAGAAAATTAAATGGCAGTCAGAGTAAAGAAAACAGTATTAGATATTGCATACAAACATTTTAGCGAGTTTGGATTGCCTCTTAATATTGAGTACAAAGCTTACGCAAGTATAGTAGGGCCTAAAGAAGCTCTATCAGCTCCTTCAGTAAAAAGGAGTTTTAAAGCATGGAAATACGTACTTCATGCACTAAAAAAGAACTACCCAGATTTAGTAAAAAAATCGGAACCAAAACCTGCCCCACCTAAAGCACCTAAGCCAGCACCTAAGGCTGCGGTCAAGCCTGCTGTTAAACCAGCAGTAAAAGAGGATAAAGATGATGAATAAAATCTTTAATCTGACGTCTACTTTCAAGACTCATGAACAGGACGATGGTTCTGTCATGATTCGTGGGATGGCAAGCACGGCTGACTTTGATCGCGCGGGTGATTCCATCTCAGCAGAAGCATGGCAGAAAGGTGGACTACAGAACTTTGAAAAAAATCCAATTATTTTATTTAATCATGATTATAATAAACCAATTGGTAGAGCTACAGGTCTGAAAGCAGGACCAGACGGCCTGGAGTTAGAATGTAAGATTAGCAAGTCAGCACCTGCTAATGTTGCAGAACTAGTTAAAGACGGTGTTCTTGGGGCCTTTTCCGTAGGTTTCCGAGTCAAGGATGCTGATTACATTAAGGAAACCGACGGATTAATGATTAAGGACGCTGAGTTGTTTGAGGTATCGGTAGTATCTGTACCGTGCAATCAATCAGCTACTTTTTCGCTCGCGAAGTCTTTTGACTCATCTGATGAGTACGAAGAGTTCAAAAAAACTTTCACAAATCGTGTAGATCTAGCAGGTCAGTCTCTGGCTAAGGATGAAGATATTACTTCGGGAATAGCTAGTGACACCACACCTCAAAGCGCGGACATTAATTCCGCAGATCAGGAGATCAAGATGGAAAATCAAAACATCGACTTGGAAGCTTTTGCAAAGAAGGTAGCTGAAGATACAGCTGCTAAGATTGCTATGAAGCAA
>Ga0208793_1000994_pt1 | contig 17481 bp, 26 predicted proteins | sample 17_taG_FD_184092 | JGI IMG/M metagenome (GOLD analysis project Ga0208793, IMG submission 184092) | Marine viral communities from the Subarctic Pacific Ocean - 17_ETSP_OMZ_AT15314 metaG (SPAdes) (version 2) | ecosystem: Environmental > Aquatic > Marine > Oceanic | place: Pacific Ocean | collected...
GCACTAGAAACTAGAGTAGCTGCACTAGAAGCCTAATGTCTGACAGACTGCGTAACAATGTAATAGCTGGGTTTATAGTTGTAGCGTTTTGGATAGTGTTTGTATTGCCAGTAATGGCTGCTGACCCTATTGTTACAGATTCAACAAGTGTTGTTACAACTTCTGGAAATCAAAAGACAGAAGTAATAAGTCCACCGCCTAGTGCAATAGCACCTCAGTTTGGAAGTGGCAATAACTCAGATTTATGTACAATTTCTTCTAGTGGTTCAGTACAGACACAGATACTAGGATTGTCAGTAGGTACGACATACACAGAAGAAAATTGTTTAAGGTTAAAGAAAGCACAAAAACTGTATATGTTTGGAATGAAAGTCGCAGCAGTTAGTGTAATGTGTCAAGACCCAGATGTTTGGGCAGCAATGATGTCGGCTGGAACTCCTTGCCCTATAGATGGTTTAATAGGCGACCAAGCAAAAAGAGCATGGGCAGTTAAGACAGATGAGATACCAATGCCAAAGGATATAGATGAAGCAACTTTACAAGAAAAGCGTGACAAGGCTCTTAACATTATGGGTACTGTTGCTGCTGCCTTTATATTCTTTTAGTTACGATTTTGGCTATACAAGTAATGCTGCTGTATATGGCAACACTTGGAAGATGGATACAGGCACTTTAGGTGTTAATGCTGAAGAAGGTTTAGATATAAGTGGTGTGCTTTATAACTACACAACAGTTAAAAATGTAGTTGATGACTTTACAGTTACAATAGAAAATGACAAAGTTGGTGGTGGTTATGTGTTTCAAGAAAAGCATGATTGGGATGGACAGTATGGCGGTACAGTACAGAATGTTATACCCTTGCCTTACACACCAATAGAGCAGTTTGGTGATGGTAGGATTAGAGGTACAGGCACAGGCAGTATTGAAGATGTAACCATACTTTATATGTACAGATGGGATTTATGTAGGAATGCACAAAATGATGAAAGTTGCCCAAATTACATACCACCCTTACCAGTTATACCAGTTATAGAAATATATGATGCTTTAGACGATGAGTTTGTTGAACAGGCAACAGAGAAGTCGGATGATAAACTTCTGGATAAAGAAGAAGAAGAAAGAGAAACAGAAGAAGAAGATGAAGAAAAAGAGCGATTAGAAATTGCATTAGCCTCTACTGGAAATGCTTTGACAATAGCAAACGCGTCAAGTCAAGCAGCTATTTTAAAAGCAATGAACTTAGTAGCTAATATAAATTCTTACTATACTGCTAAGATTCCTAGCACAACTTATAGAGATACGGTTGTACTACAAGATAAAGATATAGTAGACAATAGATTAGTTTTTAGAAGTTTAAGTCAAGACCAATTACACAACGAAATGATACAGGAGCAGTACAAATGAACAAATTAATAACTTTATTTTTAATCGTAGGACTTACTGGATGTTCTTTACTTATGCCTAAAAAAGCAGAAGCTAATACTAATATTAATGGCAATGTAGAATCAAGATGTACAGTTAATACTGATACTGTTGGTTATTACGGAAACCCTAATGCGTATACGCTTACAACTTTACCTGCAAGTGATGGTCAAGTACCTGTCATTCGTGTTGATACATCTCTGGCTAATGCTTACAAAGCACAGATAAGATACCCTACTTCTTTTAGTTCAAGTCCAAGTTTAGGTGATACAGTTACATGGACAGGAACAGTTGCATATGCTTCTGGAAGTGTTTCTGGTATGAGTGCTTATCAAGCAGCCAGTACAACAGCAGATGGCGGTGCAATGCGAGTTTATAATTTAACACTAGCAGGAACAACTTGGTTTAATGTTACTTCAGTTGCTACCTACGGTGGTGGTTCAAACAAAGCATTTCCTGGTGGTTCATATTCGGCAGTTGTAGTAGCAGAATGTATCGCTCAGTAATACTGTTGTTGTTGCTATGTGGTAGTGTAGCAGCACATGATATGACACCCACTTACCCCAAGTGGAAAATGTCGTTTATACCAACTGCTAAAATGACTACAATGAAAGTGTTTAATAAAAGAGCAGATGTACAATGGTATCAGATAGGGGTTTTTGATAAAGAATTTGAACCAATACCTTTTGTAACTAGATATAAAATACTTAGAATTAAGTATTTAAGTCATGTAAAGTTTGATATATACATAAATGATGATAATGTTAAAAGAGCAGAATATGTGTGTACTACATCAAAACTTAGAGGAAATGATGATTTTAAACCAATTGTAGAGTCTAGGATATGTTCGAGGTTTAAGTGAAACGATTATTAATTTTGTTGTTGTTAGCGACACAAACAGTAGCAGACAGCAACTCAATGAGTTTTTCTTTACCAAGTATTAGTTCTGTTAGTGGTTCAGATAGTATTAGAGCAGGTGATTTAGATTGTAAGAACGCTATAGGTGGCAGTACTAACTTTGAAGTAGGAATGACAGGTGTAATAAACAATGCTGTTGTTCCAATTATAGGAAAAGCTAGTGATTTAAACCCACAAACTAAGGACATTGGACTATATGCTAGGATAATTATTCCTTTAGATGGCCCAAAAGAAAGAATAAACTGTAATACTTTGTACCAATTAGAGTTACAACGCAGAAGATTAGAGGTAGAAAGACTCAAACAAGAGATAGAATACCTAAAAATGATACAAAATGAAGGTGCATTTAATAACTAATGGCAGACTTAGAGGACATTGTAAGGCAAGGCGAAGGACTTAAAGATAGAAAGTTAAGGATTTTTGGTATAAAATTAAGTGGTGCGAGTATAGTTGGAGCATTAGCTTTTATTTCAACTATTGTTGGTACACTGTACGGTGGCTTTCTTATGTACCAGAAAGTCGAAGGAATCGCAAATTTGGACTTAGACGCTATAGCTGGACAGATGTCAAAGACTTCAGCAGATGTTATAAGAATAGAAGAACATGCTAACGCAATTAAGATAGAATTAAAAAAAGATATGACCGATTTGCGTAATGCACAATGGAACTTAGAGTCAAAAGTTGATGGTAAACTACAGTCAGTAGATACAAAACTTACTAATTATGATACAAAGTTAGATAGATTCGAAGTAAAAGTAGAAAAGACTAAGATAGATATGGAAAAAAGAATACAAGAGTCTTTAGATAACCCACTAGCAAATTAGGAGATTATATGCCATACGGAAAAGGAACATACGGAAGCAAAAGAGGTAGACCACCTATGAAAAAAACTGCAAAAAGAAAAGCACCAGTAAGGAAAGGTAAGAAATAATGGCTAAAGATTCAAGATTAGCTAGGGCAGGTGTATCTGGATTCAACAAACCCAAGCGTACACCTAGCCATAAAACAAAGAGTCATGTTGTAGTAGCAAAAGATGGAAATCAAATTAAAACAATTAGATTTGGTCAACAAGGAGTTACTGGAGATAGAAAAACAACAGCTAGGTCTAAATCATTTAAAGCTAGACATGGTAAAAATATTAAGAAAGGTAAGATGAGTGCAGCTTACTGGTCAAATAAGGTGAAATGGTAATGGCTAAACGAGGACTATACGCAAACATTAATGCTAGAAAAAAAGCTGGTACAAGTAGAAGTAAAAAGAAATCTACTATTAGTAAAAAAGCCTATGCAAAAATGAAAAAGGGGTTTAAAAAGTGATTGAAGATAATAGAATACAGTTACAATTAGACAAACATTCTGGTCAGATAGCTAAATTATTTAGCAAGATTGATGACACTAACGAAAAAATACAAAAAATATTTCATATATTAAATCAAATTAGATACTTTGTATTAGGTGGTGTTGCTTATTTTGTAGCGTCAGAAGTAGGTATGTTTAACCTATTGAAGTTGGTATCATGATAGGATTTCTAACAAACATAGCACCAATTGCACTGGGATTTGTTGCAAAACTTTTTGCATTAAAAAGTCAAGCAGCACAAGAACAACAAAAAATGATGATAGAAAACCTACAGGTTAGGAACGAATCTATTAATCAAGCTAGGTCAATGGCACAAAAAGAAAGTCCAATGGCTGCAATGAACAGACGAATTATAATATTAACTATATTAGCATTAGTAATCTTCACACAGGTAGCCCCTGTGTTTTGGGATGTACCTACAGTTATACCAACTGTTATAGAGGGTGCTAGTATATTAGGATTTCAATTGACACCAGACGTGATAGAATATGTTACTGTAGAAGGGATGTTGAAATTTGATGAAATATTTAGATGGGCAACAATGATTATCGAATTCTACTTTGGAGCACAATTAGCAAAAGGTAGGTAGTAATGAAAAGGGCGATAGTTATACCCGACCAGCATTTTCCAATACATGATGAAAGTGCAGTCAAAGTTGTACTGAAAGCGATAGATTTTGTAAAACCAGATATATTTATTAATCTGGGTGATGTTGGAGAGTGGAGTTCTGTGTCTGGACATAGATACAAAAGACGCAAACGACCACCACTAGAGTACCAACTACCAGAAATAGATAAAGAAATTAAAGAGGTCAATAAACAAATTGACAGGTTTGACAAAGCATTAGATAAAGTTAAGTGTAATACTCGACATATTCTTGCTGGTAATCATGACGAATGGCTAGATGCGTTTGTAGAAGAAAATCCATATCTTGACCAGTACACATTTAGAAATGCGTGTAAGTGGGATGAAAGAGGATATGAGTATCGCAAGTACAATGAGGTTTTAACCATTGGTAAGTTGTCTTTTATACATGGTGCTTACTGTGGTGTAAACCATGCAAAAAAACATTTAGATGCTTATGGTACAAATATTATGTATGGGCATGTACACGATGTAGCTAGATACTCAGCGACTAGATTGTTAGATGGAAATATTAGTTCGTGGGCGATGGGTTGTTTAAAAGACATGTCAGCAGAAAACAACACATGGTTAAAAGGCAGACTACATAATTGGAATCATGCTTTTGGAATTGTAACTTTTTTTGACAATGGTAATTTTCAAGTAGAAGTAGTTGACATTGTAGAAGGCAAAGGTTCAGTATGGGGAAAAATAATTAAAGGATAAAGTATGACATATAGAGAATTAATAAATCAAGTACTAATACGACTCAGAGAAGATACTATATCTAGTGATTGGTCTGGTGCAATAAATGATTCTACTACAGTATCAGCATATCAAAAAACTATAGGTGCGTTGATTAACGATAGTAAAAAAAGTATTGAAGGTTATCACGATTGGTTAAATCTTAGAGAAACAGTAGATATTACTACAGTAGCAGGTACAAAAAATTACAACTTAAGTTCTGGTCAAGAAATAAAAATTGTTGATGTTGTAAATAATACAAGTGGCATTCATCTTGGTCAAGTAAGTAGACAATATATTAACACAGTTAAATACCCTACAGATAATACTGGAGAGCCTTTATATTACGCTTTTAATGGTACTGATGCTTCTAATAATCTTAAAGTGGATTTATCTCCTGTGCCTATATCAGCACAAACTTTATCTTTTGATATTGTAAAACCTCAAGATGATTTAACTTTAGCTGCTACAGTATTAAAAATACCAAGTAAACCAGTAATACTTGGAGCATGGGCAAGAGCCATATCAGAGCGTGGTGAAGATGGTGGAACACAATCTAGTCTTATGGCACAAGAAGCTAATGACGCAATTAAGCAAGCAATTATGTTAGATAGTGGAAACACTCAATATGAATCTGATTGGTATATAAAAGAAAATTATTCACATGGAACTGTTAATTTTAGATAATGGCTAAACAACTAGACTATTTACCTTTAGATAATTTTGGTGTAAATGGATTAAATACACAAAGTAATCCATCTACATTAGACCCATCATATCTTACATCTGCTGATAATGTAGTAATGAGAGAGTCGGGTAGAATATCTTTTAGAAAAGGTTTAAAACAAAAAGTAGTTCCTACTGGTACAGCAATAGGTTCTATGGTGGAGCATAATGATTCTGGAACAAATAAAATATTTGCTAGTCATGGCACTTCTATTTACACAGTGGATTTTACAACTCCTAATGCTGCCTTTCCTAGTAGTGGTGCTGATGTCAAGCATACTGTTGCTAATAGCACAGGTAATTGGCAATTTATTAATTTTAATAAAAGATTACATTGTTTACACACAGGAGTAGTGCCACAAAGATATGATGGTGCACAAAGTTCGGGTTCAAGATGGGCAGCACATACAACTGACCCTGCGTCTATAAGTACGCTTTTTGACCCTAGCTGTGGTATGGGTGCATATGGAAAAGTGTGGGTAGGAGGAGTTACAGAAGCACCAGATGTTGTTTTTTATTCTGTTTTGCTAGATGGAGATGATTGGACTGGTACTGGCTCTGGCAGTATTGATTTAAAAACAGTATGGGGGAATGACGAAATTGTAGCAATTGCACCTTTTTATGGACAATTAGTTATATTTGGTAAAAATAATATTGTGTTATATGATGGCCCAGAGTCGGGTGGAACATTAGCACTTAATGAAGTTATACAAGGAGTGGGTTGTGTAGCAAGAGATAGTGTACAAGCTATTGCTGATGATTTAGTTTTTTTGTCAGAAACAGGATTAAGGTCACTAGCTCGTACAACAGAAAAAGATAAATTACCTTTACAAGATTTATCTTTAGCTATTAAAGACACTTTAATTAGAAATATTAGTAATAGTACAAATGTTAAATCAGTTTATTTAGAAAACGAAGGCATATACATTATGACTTTTACTGATAAAAATATTACATATGTATTTGACTTTAAACATGCTACACCTGCAGGTACACCTCGTGTAACAACTTGGACATTTGGTAACGATAGAGAACCATCTTGTATGATTCAATCAGTATTGTACTCTGGTTTATTAGCAGGACAAAAAGATGGTGGTATAGCAGGGTATGAAGGTTATTTTGATACGGATTTGGCTTGGGTTGGTTCAGCAGCTAGTTATACTAATGCTCCTATTACTGCTGATATATCTAGTATATGGATTCAAATGGCACAAAGTGTTTCAGCAGCTATTTTAAAAAAAATGATTTTAGTTTTAGAGGGTGGTAGTGGAGCAACACTTGGATTACAATGGTATAAAGATTATAGTATTAATCCATCAGCTACAACACAAATTAATCTAAATCCTGTTACAACAGGCACTATTGCTTTATGGGGTGCTTCAACTTCTTTGTACGGTGCTTCAAAATTTACACCTGTGTATGGATTACAAGAATATAGAACTGCACTTACAGGAAGTGCAAAACATTTAAAATTGAATTTAAGTATTGTTAGTAATGGTTATGATACATCTATTCAAGATTTAGCAATTATTTCAAAACAAGGAAAAATAAGATGAGTGATTATACTATAGCAGTATCTTGGTCTGGAAAAGACGCTTTATCAGACTCAGATGCAAATAAAGTAATATCTGGTTCAGATTTTAATACAGAATTTACAGCAGTCAGAACAGCTATTAATTCAAAACAAGACATCAATGGTGATTCTAGTGAAGATTTTGCTATGAACAATGGAACAGTAGCAGGTACTTTAACTGTTACTGGAGTGCCTACTATACCTACTGCTTCAGCAGGAACAAATACTACTCAAGCAGCAAGTACAGCTTTTGTACAGGGTGAAAAAGCAAGTCCAACATTTACTGGTACTCCTGCTGCACCTACTGCTTCGGCAGGTACTAACACTACACAGATAGCTACAACAGCTTTTGTTGAAGCAGCTACACCTAATGCTTCACAAACAGTATTTGGTATGGCTAAGATTTGGACATCTGGAGGAGATTTGTACATAGCTACATCATAAGAATATGGCAGGAGATATTTACTTTAATGGTAGTGCTTTAACTGGACAACACGAAGTCAAGTTAAATGGTACTAATATGGATAATGTATATCTTAATGGCTCTAAGATATGGACTAGACATCCTTATCCTATAGGAACATTAATATTTAGTGTAAGTTTTGGAGCAGGTGGTAATTTTGATAGTTTTATTGGCTCTACTTACTCTACATATCCATTAGCTTTTGCCTCACAACCAGCCTATACCTCTGGAAATAGTAGTTCATTAGACAAAAGAATGAGATTTACTCTAGCAGATGGGTTTTATGTTTCATATTACAATCAAGATGAAGGTGGAACAGATTCAGATGGTGTAGGAGCAAGTAATACAGGTGGCGTTTATGAAGGATATATTGGCGGTACAGTATCAGGTTTATCTAGAATTTCTGGAGGAGGCTCACTTAGTGTAGGTGGCTCTGGAAATAATGGGCATCAATTTAAAGTAACATACTCGGGACAATAGGAGATAAAAATGGCAGGTTATGGTAAAGCAGATTTAAGTACTGCAGCAGGCAGAGCAGCATATGGTAGAGCATATGGTGCACAACAAAATACAGCTTATCGAGGAACAAAAGGTAGACAAAATTTAGGTGTTAGTAACGCAGAATTTTTAGCCTCACAAAAAAAAGGTGGAAGTTTTAATTTGCCAATGGGTGGTTTTGGTGGTAGAGGAAATAATGTTCAATACGCAGAAGAAGATTATCAACGCCAATTAGACTTAATGGATAAAGCTGCAGAAATGTCAGCAGGTTATTCTTCTAATAATACTCTTGGTACTACTGATATAGATTACGAAAACAAGATGATAACTGAGAAGTTATCACCAGAATTACAAGCAGAGTATGACGCATTACTTGCTCGTAGTAAAGTACAAAGAGAAAGAGCAGCAGCATTAGGTGATGACCCATATGAAATGCAACAGTATTTATACAATCAAAATCTTGCATTAAAAGTAGATGAACAAGATGCTTTGCGTGATGACACTATGGCACAGTTACAAGCTAAAGGAATGTTAGGCTCTACTGGTGGTTCTGGAATATTAGCAGGTGTTGAAGAGTCTATATTAAGGTCTAATGCTATGGACTTTAATGACGCTATGGCACAATCACAAGCTATGTTTGACATGGAAAGAAAACGAGGTCAAGAGGATTTAAGTACTGCGGTTGCATTAGGTACAAAACAAATACCATATATACAAGCAGGTACAAATCAAGGAAAAGCAATTGCAATTGAAAATATATCTGGTGTGAGTGGTGCTTCTAGAAATATTGCTAATCAATTAGCTATGCGTGATTATGGTCAACGCAAAGGTTTGTGGGATATGCTAGGTAGTGGTGGAACAGGTCGTAGTGGTGGTGGAAATAGTGGAAATATTTTCAATATGCTAGGTGGTCTTGGTTCATTAATAGGATAAGGAGTTAAAATGGCAAGTATGTTTAATAATATCTATGATGTTGAACAAGACATTAATAAAATGATGTCTGATACAGCATTAAGTTTTGGAAGATTAGACGCAAATGGGTATGGGCCAATGACAGCTAGTACATTTGGACAAGCTGAAATGTTTGGCAGGTCTTTAGGAACTATGCTAGGTGGTAAAGACCCTCGTATAGAAGAAGCAGAGTTAATGCAAGAATTAATGCAAAGACACCCAGACCCTAAAACTAAAGCTGAAATACTTGCTGTAGCAAAAGATGCTGCTGAAATGGGTCTTGGCAACATACAAGCACAAATGATAGAAATCGCTTCAGCAATGGAAGATAAGAAAAAAGCAAGTGATAAAGATATTAAATTTTTAACAAACCATATGGCATTAGGTAATTCTAGTACAGAAATGTTAAATTCGTATTTGTTAAGTGTTGGTAACACACCAGAAATGATTGATGCTTCTTTGTTAAGTGATGCAAAATCAGAATTTAAAACACTATTAGATGGATATGGAACATGGCTAGCAACTAAAGGCAAAACTCCAGCCCAAATACATGACTATGCTTTTACAAATAAAGGTCAAATAGAAAATCAAGAATTATTTAGAGCATATTTAGAGCCTTTAAAAGAAGCAAATACAATAGCTGGATGGTTATATGATAAAAATATTGTAATAAAAAATAGTGGTGATGGTGATGGTGATGGTGATGGTGATAAACGTTTAAAGAATAAATCAGATATTAATTTAAAAACAGGCAATCAAACAAATGTTACTTTAAATGCTGCTGCTAGAGGTGAAGATTTTAGTGCTATGTCAAAAGCTGACAAATATTTTGCAAGTGCAAGAAATGATTTGTATTTAGTTGAAAATTTAGAACAAATATATGAACCATTAAGAAAAGGTTTTAATACACTAAAAGATTCTCAAGGTAAAAAAGCAAGTAAGTTAAGCATGTCTGGTGCTGTTGGTGAATTGTTTATGGACAAAGAAACTCTTGATGAAGAAAATAAAAGAGATGCAGTTAAAGATTGGATGGGTGGAGGTATGGGTTTTAATATTCGTCATAGTAAAGCTATGGAACATTTTCAAGCTAATGGCCCAGAAGCAATGGCAGAGTTTGCTGCAGACCCAGTTGGATATTTTGAAAAAAATATATTACGCACACAGTATTATAACGAAGGCCCAGATGGAAAAATGGGTACAAAAGATGATGTTCTTATAGATGCAGAAAGAACTATCCCAACACTATGGGGAATTAACTAAATGAGTCAAAGGTTTGTTGAAGGCATTGGTCTTGTAACTGTTGATGATGATTTAACAGAAGAAGAGATACAAGCAAATTTAGAATACAGACGCTCTATAGAGCCTAAGTATGGTAAAGCTACATTTGCTGATGGCTTTAATGATACACAATCTATGATATATAGATGGTGGCAGAAACTTAGTGATGAAGAAAATGAAAGAGGAAGATGGCTAGAAGATAATGTAAAACAATGGGGTCAACATATTGGTTATTATGACAGTATTGCACTTGAAGCATATTACTCTGAAATATCTGGAAATAGAGAATTAACGAACACAGAACAAGCAGATAGAGAAGGTAATAAAGAAATGATTGCAGAGTTTAAAGAAGATATGTACTCTGTTTATGAAAATAATGGTGGTGATGTTACTAATGTTCAAAAAAAATATGGGTACACACCAGAAGATATAAGTGTAATTGATGGTGTAATGGCTATGATGGAAAATCCTGCAGCAACAGCAGGTTCTTTTGCAGGTATGTTAGTTAAAGACCCAGAAATGTTATTAATTAATTTTTTAAGAATACCTAGTATGGTTGCAAAGGGTTCTGAAACTGCAAGAAAAACAATAACACAAGCAACAAGATTGCAGCCTAAATATGTAAGACGAATGTCTGCAATATTAGGAAATAAAAGAGCACAATCTATGGCAGGTAGAGGTGTAGAAGGTGCTGTTTATGGTGGAGTTTATGAAGCATTACATGATATAACATTTAAAGGTGAAATAGACCCAACAAATTTAAAACGAGGGGCTTCTATGGGTTTCTTGTTAGGCACTGCATTTGGAGCAATAACAAAATCAAGTTCTGATAGTTGGTTTGTTGATAGAGTAGGTTCAAAAAACGCAGAAAAAAAATGGAATAATGAAAGATTAAATCAAAGAGCAGCACGAGTTGGAGAACAAACAAATCCAGATGTTAAGCCAAACAGCAATTCACAATCACCTCCAATTAATCCTAAGTTTAGACCAACACCAGAAGATGCAATATTACCAGATGGTTTAACACATCTTGGTCGTTATAACTATTGGAAAGCTGAAGCAACAGATGTATTGTTGAGAGCAAACAAAGGATATAAAGATGCAAGTAAAGCTGAAATAAACTTTGAAACAAATAAAATAAATAAATTACTAGATAAAAGAATTAATAACTCTATCAAAGAGTTAATGAAAAAGAAAAATCCAGATGGTAGTAAGTTATTTACATTAGAAGAAGCAAGAGGAATGGCTGCTAGACACCATGCTGAAGCTATTACTGCACAAAAAAATCCTGCTAGATGGAAAGCAAGAAGTGAAAACTCTAGAGATAATCCACAATTAGATAGAAAGTGGGGTGCTGCAGAAGAAATGTATCTAGCTAAAAAGAATAGAAGTGAACCAGATTATCAAGGTCAAGCTAGAAATGAAGCTGATTTTGAAAATATTTTACCAGAAGTTGATATTAATGCTAAAGCAGGAAAAGCTACAGCAGGTAAAATTGCAAAAGCAGGTGCTATAGGTGCTATTGCAGGTGCAGTTTTGGCAGATGAAGATAAAGAAATGATGGCATTTGGTGCTGCTATAACTTTTGGATTAGCTAGAGGTACAGTATTAAAAGGTATTAATCCAGATTTAGCTAGGATGAAATTAGTAGGACACAAAATAGCTGATAAAGGCAAACGACTTGAAGAGTCAATGCAAAGAGATGCTACAAATGTTGGTAGATTAATACAAAAAATTATTACTAATGATGCTGATAATTTAAAGTTTTTAACTTATTTAGAAAACTTTAGTAAAAAAGGTCAAAAAAAATTAATTCAAAAAAAAGAAGGACAAGAATATTTAGAAGCTGCTACTGCTTTTCATAATACAATGGAAAAGTTTTGGAGTATGGGTAATAAAGCAGGTGTGTTAAAAGATTATTCACACATTACTGATTATGTTACTCATATTTTTGGTAAAGAATTAAATGCACAATCTATGGCAAGAATCAATAAAGCATTTAATGAATTAGGAAGAGCAAAAAAGTTTGAGTTTGGAAAACAAAGAAAAATATTTGCAACAATAGAAGCTATTGCAAAAGAACAAAACATTGTTACTGACCCTGTAAAAATTCTAACTGGATATACACAATCATTACAAAAAGTATTAGCTGGAAAAGAAATTGTACAACATTTAGAAAAAACTGGATATAGATATGGTAACAAATATATTGGTATTGCAGTAGATGTTACAAATAAAGTGGATGCAACAATTGCAAAAGACAATGGTTATAGAGTAAGTGAAATGCCTGCACTTAAAGGAAAATTATTACATCCTTTAATTAAAAAAGCAATTGAAGATTATTATTCACCAAACATAGGAAGTAAAGGTTTTGTACATAAAGCTGCAACACTTAATAATGCTATGAAAAGAGTAGTATTAGCTGCTTCATTATTTCACGCACAAGCACTTGTCTTATCTGGGATATATGCAGGTGGATTAACTCATGCTTTTACTAAACAAGGCAGACAAACAAGAAAGTTTGTTAAAGAATTTTTAGATGCAAAATATGATTTAAGCACAATTACTAGAGATAGAAATGGAAACCCAATAAAAGTTCGTAATGATACTGGACAACTTGTAGATTTGAAAGGTGATTTTTTACATGCAGATATGTTGAGAGAAATAGTAGATGCAAGATTAGGTATTGGATATGCTAAAACTAATGAACTTACTAACGCAGGTTATCAAACTGTTAAAAACTTTTTAGATAAAAGACTTAAACCGTTAGGTAAATTTCAAGACATGATAGATAAAATAACATGGGATGGAATACATGACCATTCTAAAATGTTTACCTATCTAACTATGAAACAAAGATTAATGGAAGGTAATGCTAAAGGTTTTGGTTTTAAACATAGAAAAATGGATGGCCCAGAAGCAGCAGAAATTGCAGCACAGTTTGCAAATGATGCATATGGTGGACAAAACTTTAACAAATTAAGTTTAGAGTGGGAGCAACTAGCAATAAAAAATGCTAACAATCCTAAAGGAGTATTCTATCAATGGGCTGCATTAGCAGCAACACCTACTAAAAAGAATCTTTCTAATTGGTTGTTACTTTCCCCAGACTGGACTATATCTAATCTTAACATTGGATTTAAGTGGGCAGGGATGACAAAGAATCTCGCTACTAAAGTTTCTAAAGGACAAAAATTGACTGCTAAAGAAGCAGGTGAATGGAATATGTATATGGGTTATATGTTTAGAGCAGGTGTTTCAACATCTATGTTTGCATATATACTACACAAACAATTTGCAGAAGATGATAAAGAATTTAATCTAAAAGATTTTTGGTATTCAGGAAGATTAGATTTAGGTAATGGTGAAGAAATGGTTGTGTCAAAACAAATTGCTGAACCAATGCATTGGGTTACATCTCCAATACACACACTACTTAACAAAGGTGCGTCATTACCAAAATCAGCTATGGAAATAATGTTTGGTAAGCAATGGATATCACTTAAACATGGTGGTAGTATTACTGGGCCAACATTTGATAGGGGCGACCCTAAAGATTGGGCACAATGGTTTGGCAACAAGATAACACCAATATCTGTTAATCCAATTAAGGAAGCTATAGTGGAAGATGACATCCCTGTAGGTTATAAAATGTTTCAAAAGGCAATTATGGGCTTTGGTGGATTCCCTAGATATGGCAAGCCAGAGAAACCGAAAGGTCGATTATATTAAATAGGAGAAATAAAATGAACCCCGAAGATAGAATAGCCGAATTACAGGCACAAATAGAAACAGCTAAAGCAGAAATTGCACAGCTAAAAGCTACACAGCAAATGGAAAAAGCTGAAGTAATGAATACAGAAAACATGAATATGTTGACTGGAGATAGAGATGAAGATGGAACACTTAAACCTGCAAATGATTTAGCTACTTGGTATGATGTCATGGTTAAGCAAGCAGGTGCAGATTGGATGGACAATCCAGTTTATAAAGACTCTGCTGACTGGTATAAATCACAATTACAAACAACTAATACTGATGATTTAGTAGATTCAGATGCAATAATTTCTGGTGCAGGTGATGTAGTAGGTGCTATTGATGACGATAAAAAACCTAAAAAAACAAGAGGTGAAGTTGATATAAACGATATTGATGTAGACGAAAGAAAAGATGTTAAGTCTAAAAAGCAAGTGAATATGGGTATTTTAAAAGAAGGAAGTGATTATGAGCAGCATGGTACAGGTAGAAATTTTGCTATGAATGATGATATACCAGAGCGTTCTATGGGATTCCAAGCTGACGAGGGTGGCAACATGAGTGTTAACGAGAAAGATGATTTCTGGAAAACACAGGAAGGGTATAATAAAGCTATGGAAATGTATGGTGAAAAACCTGGATGGATTCCAGACGAACCAACAATGGTGTTCAATCCAGTAACACAAGAGTATGAAGAAATCAAAGATGAAGATAAAGAAGAGTTTGTTGATTTTGCTCAGCCTCGTATGTCTGCTGACCTTAAAGCCTTGCTTGGGTGATATGACTGCTGATGAAATAAGAGCCTCGTTAAAAAGAGCAGGGTTTGAAGATGATGAAATCCCTGCTTTACTAGGCAACATAGATGTAGAAACTGGTGGAACATTTGACTTTCGCCAGATAGAAAATACTACTAAGGAACAAAAAGGATACGGTTTATTCCAGTTTACTGGAGGACACCTTACATCTTACTTAGATTACTTAGAAGATACTGAGCAAGAAGATAGTGCTGATGCTCAGACTAAGTTTGTATATGCTAACATCTATGACAAAGAACCACCTCATGTTATAGGTGCAGGGAATCAAAGAAAAATACAAGAGGCATTTGATGATGGAAACTTTAGTGAAAAGTCTGATGTCTTTGCTAGGTGGTATGAACGCTTTGAAGGTTCAGAAGATGACGATACTATAGTTCCTAGTATGTTTCGTGGGCGTTGGTATGACAAATACCTAGATAAATTTGATAGATTTATTGATGATAGTCAAGCCCCATCATACAATGAAAGAATAAAGAGGGCTAGAAAGTACGATTAGTTACCTGTTTGTCGGCACAAGTACAGGTAAACTTGCCAAAAAAGGGTGTTATCAAGCCCTTCGCCTTTGTTGATTGTACATACCCACATCAACTGCAGTCTTAACTTTACACTACCACCTCATGAATAATGGAGGGAGTGATAGTGCTCAAGGATGTACTCCCTGTAAGGATTACCCCTCCTAAATTAGGTAACTGGTAATCTTAATTTATCTCTATCTAAATTTGCTACGGATAATTCACCGTTTAAAGCAAATATCTTTAGCAAAGACGAACGACTAATTCCATATCGTTCTGCTTTTGCGTCTATAAATTTTAAATCACGCTTATTAATCTTAATATTAATTTGTTCTGTTGCTTCGTTCATAACTTTTCTCAATTAAATAAAGCGTATTATATACCAGTAAATAGAATCTATTTAAAGTTTACACACACCATCTTCGCAATCATCATCTGCTGGTGCTGATACAATGTACTCGTTTTTATTTAGTATAGGTTTTGGTGTCTTAGATGATTTAGTTAGTAGGTTTCCATGTTGGTATTGTTCAATCAGATTATCATAGGTTCGTATCTCACACCTTTTATAGTATATTTGGTAAGCCTCTTCAAACTTAAGACTTAATACTTTCGCTCTGTGTGCGTAATCTGTAGCCAATGCGTCACATAATTCTAACCTCGTCATTTTGTTCTAACTCCTTTTGTTTGTAAAGTATGTAGCCTTCATTGCTATATATTTTTCTAGCAAATATCTCTACTACTTGTCTGTCATCTATAAAAAAAACACCATTCAAAGAATCTAATATTGCTTTGATGTAGTTATCAATGTCTGAATTGTTACTACAGTATGTGTTGTTTAACTCTTGCTTCTTCTTCTTAGACCAAGACACTGGTATCTTAATCATAAAATCTATTTCAACACGGACTAGCTTTTCAGAGAGAGTCGTATCTAACTCACTGGTTAGTGCTTCCATGTCTTGTTTAAACTTAGTGTACTTCTTTGGATAATAAGTAGACCATCTGCTGACTCTTGGTCTACTAGCTGGTACTGGATTTATTTCAAATCTCTGAGTACAAATCATATCTTAAAGATTCTAGTTTGTCTATAGTAATAGACAATAAAAATCTTACTTCCATATCTCTAGGTTCGTCTTGCTCTCTTGCTACTTCTAAAGCGTCTTGAATGTTAGTTCTAATTTCATCAAGTAATGCTTCATGCTGATGTATACTCATTGTAAACTGCTATTTTATAATCACTGTTGTGAGGTAACTTGATGCCCCACTCACCCGAAAACATTTCAATCTCGCAAATGTAATCTATAAATTCATCAATGTTCAGTTTTCTAGTTGATGGTATTTGAGAAATCTTCTTACCTTTCTTAGTTGTAAATTCTATTTTTGGTAGGAATTTATCTGCTAATACTAAATGCATTTCATCTTTGGAGTAACCTACCTCTTGAGAAAGGATGCCTACCCAGTAGAAATACAATCTGTTTTGTGCGTCTGAACGACTAGATTTTTGTATGGTGACTACTGCTTCTTTTGCAGTTGGATTTTCTAAAAAGTAATCTTGTACTAAACTTTTAAATGCAGCTTCTTTTGGTTTGTCTTTTTGTATAACTCTACTAATCATTATAGCATACTGTCAATCTGTAGTTGGATATATTGCATAGCTTTTCTTAGGTCTTGTATTTGACCCTCGCCCTCATGCTTATACTGATACCTCGCAAGATATTTAACGGCATTCCCAATACAGAAGTTCATGTCTTGAGAAATAATAAAGTCGATAGGCTCTATCTCGCCCTTAGTATAATGCGAGGGGTTAGTTATAGTATCGTGTATCTTATCTTTAGCCACCGACCCAGCC
>Ga0208793_1000996_pt1 | contig 17480 bp, 20 predicted proteins | sample 17_taG_FD_184092 | JGI IMG/M metagenome (GOLD analysis project Ga0208793, IMG submission 184092) | Marine viral communities from the Subarctic Pacific Ocean - 17_ETSP_OMZ_AT15314 metaG (SPAdes) (version 2) | ecosystem: Environmental > Aquatic > Marine > Oceanic | place: Pacific Ocean | collected...
GCTTAAACATTGATGTTGAACGCTTGTTGATAATAGCTTCTCCACCTTCGGCTTCGTGTATTCTTCCTCCTGATGCAAACTTAATACCACCGTTAGCGTGTGATTTACCTCTAAACATACCTCCGTTGGTAAGTCCACCGTTAGCAAATTTATAAGAATCTCCACCCTGAACATTTACAGCTTCCCCTTTTGTACTACTGCTTCCTCCAACTCCACTCATTCCAAATAAAGACATAGCTGATGTTATAGCAGCAATAGTAGCGGCAATAGCAGCAATATTCATAGGAAATAGTTGTTTTGCTTGAGCAGCAACACCAAGACCCGCTTCAGTCATTGCTAATTTAGCTTTTGCTAGTGCTTCAAATTCTGTTCTTGCTGCCATAATGTTACTTGCTAAAGCAGCAGCTTGTGTAAGTTTAATACCAACCTTAGTCAGTTGATGATTTTCTCCCATTATATTTCCAAGAGATTGCATCTGACCACCTAGTTCGCTTACTTCAGTAATGGTTTGATTAAATCTACTTCTTTGTTCATTGCTTAACTCTCTTTCTGTTTGTATAATTTTACCATATATATCCTCATACTCCTGAGAGTATTGTTCGTGTAGAAGAAGTTTAGCGTTTAGAAATTCTAACTCCTGATTAAGCTGAAGTGATTTTACAATATTACCATCAACTCCTTCATCTTCTAGTGCTAATGTTTTTTCTTTTTTAAGATTGTGATGTTCTTCTAAATCTTTTATTTCTTGCTGAAAATCAAAATTTCTAATTTTAGCTTTGTTGTTAGCAATCTTAATATCCGTGTCCTCTATGTCCTTCTTGTGCTTAACTTGTAAGTTACGAAGTTCATTTAGGTAATCTTGTTCTAATAAAAGAAGCTGCTCTGTTCTTTCTGATTCTAGCAATGTTTCATCAGACAGTATTTTAGCCTTCTGTTGTTTCATTTCTTTTTGAATCCTCTCACTAGCTGTAACAAACGCTTCATCGCCATCTCCATCATCATCGCCACCTCCACCAAGAAGAACGGTAGCAGGGTCAATACCAACCTCATCTTCTATGTGTTTTCTTAGGTCTTTCATTTCGCTATCATAAACTCCTTTGGTGTCGTCAAAGTATTTTTTTACAGAACCAACGGTCATATCATTGTCTGATAAAAATTGTTTTACAAAATCAATCATAGCTTGACGTTGTTCTTCTTGGTCTATACCTACTATTGAGCCAAAAAATCCTCTAGTGTCATCAATCAAAGTTGTTGTACCGCTTTGCAGTCTATTTAAAATAAGTTGAAGGTTTTTTAGAGCTGCTTCTTCGTTTCCACCAAAGCCTACACCATCAATCTCAAAGTCAATAAAATCTTTCTTTAATTTTTCTACTGCTAAAGATGACTTTAGTATGCCTTTTGACATATCTTGAAAGATTTGAACAGCCTGTCTTTGTTTCATCGTTTCGATAAGGTCTTTGGTAGCTGTGTTTATATCAGTTATGCTAGACTTCTCTGAAATAAGATGATTTGTATATTTCTTCATATCCTTATTTAACTTAACAATAAGGACAGATTCTTCTCTTTTTAGCTTAGTATATTTACCTTGATTAAATAAAGAACCCTCAATCAACTTACCTTCTTTGTCGGTAATTTTATTTAATTCTTTTTTTATCTGAATTAACCTTTCAGAATTTTTAGATTGAGCTTCATAGCTAGTGTTATTCTTATTAAGTAAGTCGTCAAAATCTTTAAGTGTATCTTTAGCTTCTTTTATAGAATCATCAAACATAGCTAGATGAGCTACCGCAGCAGCAAGTCCAATAACAATAGCACCAATACCTGTTTGTGCCAAAGCTACTGTAAAAGCTCTTGTAGCTGCTATAACTCTTAACTTTGCAGCGTGATATAAGTTTGCTGCGTTTCCTGCAAGAACAAACGCACTTGCAGAAGCAGTATTGGCTACCGCAAGTAACTTAGTTAAAGCTACTGCTGCTATTGTACCTACACGATAAGCCACCAATGATAGTACCGTAAACTTAATAGCCTTACCCACCCTTTCAAAGTTCTTAATAGACTTTTCACTAGCTAGGTTGTTAAATAATTTTGCAAGAGAATCAAATCCCTTTTGTAGTTTATCTCCAAACAAATCAACTAAAGCAATCTTTAGTCCGTCTGTTGCTGACTTAAAACGAAGCATAGCACCTTGTAAGCTATCCCCTACAATAGCAGCCATAGCTGCTGCCGCACCCTCTGAGTTCCTTAGAGCATTTGTAAGTATCTCAACGCTTTCAGAACTATCCAACATTCTACCAAAAGCAGCAGCAGTTCTTCTGTCCGTAATACCTAAAACATCAGAAAGAGCAATACCTGAATCCTTCATTTCTTTTAATCTAGGAATAAGCTCATCAACAGAAGAAACTGAACCACCTAATCTTTTAGAAAGGTCTGAAGTTGGGTCTGCTAATCTTAACAATATGTTTCTTAAAGAAGTACCCGCAATAGATGCTTCAATACCCGCATCTGTAAGAGAAGCTAAGATAGCTGTTGTACCTTCAATCTCAAAACCCGCCATCTTTGCAATAGGTGCAACCTTTGTCATTGATGTTTGGAACTTCTCAATATCTAGTGCAGAACTTGTAAAGGCAGTAGCCATAACATCTGCAACTCTTGTAGCTTCACTTGCATCAAGACCAAAACCTCGTATAGCAGAACCCATTACTGTTGCTGTTCTTGCTAAATTCTCTCCCGATGCAGTAGCAGTTGCCAATGTTGCATTTTGTGCTTGTAATATCTCTGTGGCTGAAAAACCTAATTTAGATAGGTTTGTTTGCAGCTCGGCTACCTGTGTTGCAGTAAAGAATGTTGTTCTCCCCAATGCTTCAGCAGATTCTTTTAGTCTTTTAAACTCTAAATCTGTTGCACCACTAATAGCTCGAACCTTCTGCATTTGAAAATCAAACTCCTTAAAGACATTTATACTGTCTTTCATTTGACTTGAAAGAAAGCCTACAACCTTTTGAAATCCACCAACAGCAAGTTGAGCAACCCCAAAAGCAGTAGCCATCTTCATAGTAAAGCTAGTAGTCTTTTTGGTTTCTGTTTGAACCTTTTGTTGCTGTTTAGTACCTTCTCTAAATTCTTTTCTTTGCTTTTTTAAAGTGTCTGTAAGCTGAAGAACGGACTTCATATTTTCTTGTTGACCCTTCTCGTCTGTCTTTAGAGCTTTCTTCTTTTCGCTTAACTGCTTAGAGGTAGCTTGTATTTGGTTGTTTAGTTCAACAAGTTGCTTTACACCTAATACTCTTACTTTGAAATCTATATTTTCTCCTGCCATTATTTCTTGGTTGCTTTTCTAAATTCTGTTTTTATTATATCTCCAAATTTCTTTTGAAGTTTGTTTTTTATTCCCTTCTTACTAAATCCAACAACACGATTTATATATCCTTTTCTATATCCGTTGTTAGAGTATTGGTTGCTACCTTTTGTTGGTGTACCCTCTATTTCTATTCTTCTTATAATTGCTGCCGCTATCTGATGCTTTTCGTTTTTACTTGAGTATGAAATCTTTTTATCATCTATCCAATCAAGTATAGCATCTAAGTTAGGTGTGTGAGGTTTTGTGCCATCGTTTACAGCCTTAGAGTAGTTAGTCTTTGAAACTATCTTTATCGTTGCTACATCGCCTTTAAAATGCACCTTATGCTTTGTTGTGTCGTGTAGCTTACCCGTTGCAATATGCCCTTGATTTACCAACTCCTTGCGAAACCTCTGAACAAGAGTTCTTCCTATCGCATCTAATTCTTTTTCTATCTGTTGTTCTATATTCATTATATACCTTTTACTTGTGATGCTGACTTAATTATTGAATCTTCAATTTTAGACAAGTTATTCTTGAGGTAACCATCAAAAACAGAAAAGTGATATATAGAGCCATTAAAGAAAGAATTAGTATCATTTCCTAACTTTCCTACTTGGTCAAAAGTGAAATCATTTGCAGAAACCGACACATTATCTATTTCCGTTCCATTCTCTCTTACATAAAGTGTTGTTCCACTTCTTTGTACTGTTATGAGCAGTTTTTTGCTGCTAGGAATCCAATATAGTTGGTCAGCCGCTAGTGAACTAGATGTAGAACCGTCAAAACTTAATTTGTACGATTTGTTTCCCTGTTCTCCTATTGATAAGAACATATTATTATCATCACTCTTACCCAACAATCTAAAGTATTTATTTACAGGATTCCCTATTGGCTCTATGTAAAAAAACATTGTAAAATCTCCCGTTACCGTAATAGCAGAATCTAAGGACATAAAGTCAGATTGGTCTGTATTAAAGTATATAGGAGTAAACCCATCTTTTCCTTCTCCATACTTTCCTAAAGACGGTTGATTAGCTGTTGTTGACTGAGTTAATTTTGCAGAGCCGAAAGAACTACCCCAAAAAGATAAATTACCCGATGATGTTTTTATGTGGCTGTGATAGTCAAAAACACAAACAGGATTTATAGTTACAATAGAAGTTGTTGTAACAGTTCCTCCTTGAGCAGTAGTTGTTGTTGTTGTTGTTTCATCTGACAAAACCTTCGACAAAGACCTAATCCCTTTTAAAGATTTTTGAAGTGTTAACTTTTTAACGCTTGTAACAAATAAATCATCATAAGTAGTGTATAGGTTTTGATATGATTTAAAAACAACAGGAGTTAAAACTCCATCAATAGTGCAGTAAACTCTATCCGTTGACTTTTTGTCTTGAACAGGTTTTGTTCTTTTAAATATTCTTGATTGTGAAATTAAATCCATTTTTAAAATTTAGTTACTATGTCATTAAGATAAAACACATCTCCCGATAAGTTTTGCTCTTTACCTAATTCAAAATATTCTACAAGCTCTACCTTTGTACTTTCTTTTAAATGTGGCTTAAAGTCAATTATTTTGTTAATTCTGTAATACAATCCTTCTAAAAAAATAAGCCTTTGAAAATCAAGTGAAGCAATGTCCGTTTGATTTAAGTTTAAGTATATGTTTTTTATTCTAGGTTTTTGTTTTAATTGAGATACCATTTTATTGTAAAAAGTGTGATAAAGACCTCTAAACTGAAAATTATCTGTAAATGATGTTTGTGTGCTAGTTTGGTAAATGTCATTAAAAGATAAATTAGGGTCTAAGAACACCTCAGTTCCATTGTATGTACCCATACTTAGTTTAGCTCTTTGTTCATATACTGCTGTAACTGCATCAACATCCGTAGCTACCAAGTCGCTAGGTATTGCACTTGTCGGTACTGTCATCTGCGGAAAATGAATAAAGTTAGCTCTACAAAACTTTAAGTTAAATACATCTGACGGAGATATTTCTGAGTTGCTATTATATGAATATCCCGAAGCTGCTTGACCCGCAAGAGGGAACAATGCTGCTGCGTATGTTGTAGTTCCGCTAGTAACGGGTATAGTAATTAAAACTCTAGCACCTATTCCATAGTCCTTCTCCCCTCTTTCTACGAATCTTGGAAAGTCTAAGTTAGAAAACTCATTGAAGTACATAGGAATATTAGCAGCGTGCTGCCTGTTGTGTCCTGCATCTGAATCAACGTAATCATACTCCAAAAAGTTAAAGGAAGAAGCAAAGTATTTGTTTTCAACTTTGTATGTTCCATCAGAGAATACTCCGCTAGAATCTACCTCTCTATAAGCACCCCAATCTGTGCTTGACTTTTTATTGTATCTTTCTAACATAGCATCGTTAGAAGCATCCTTGTACTTAAATATAAGCTCTGATTTTACATCTTGTATAAATTCATCTTGAATTGTTTTTGAAAAATCTATCTTGCTAGTCCAATCAACAGCTTGGCTAGTTGGCTTGTAAAAGTAATCGTAAGGCTCTATCTTTACAACTTTACTTGCTGCATCTGTTTTAAATTGAAGGTTAAACATCTGAGCAACACCTGAAACAAAGTCAGATTGCTTTCCGTCAGGAATAAAAAAGTGTATATCGTTTAAGTCTGTTCCTATTGTAATTTCTTCAGAACCCGATATTTCAAAAGTTCCACCTTCAAAACCAAAAGTAACACTTTCTCCATCTCCGCTACTAGGATAGTCGGCATCTACCTGTATGCAAAACAAAAACTTAGCACTTCCGTTTCCTGAAATATCTATATCATCTTTCCAATTTCTTGTTACATCGTAGGGTGCATCTATTACCTCATCATACTCTTGTTCCCATATTTTAGTATATCCACCTAAAGAATCTCCCGCAGATGCTTCTGCTGCGTAAATATCTGTACTGTCGTCATCTTCAACCTGCCAAACCTCTCCTCTAACTTTGAAATTTCCTTCATAATCAGTTTGAGTTCTAAAAAACCTAGCTGTTATATCCCAAGATAATTTGTGAACCCCATTTAAGTTTTTTACAAGCAAAGTATTTTTGCCACTTGTTCCCTGTTGAACATTACCCGTGCTGTTAGAAGCAGGAACATCAGCATCATCAACAATAGCATCTCCACTAAAAGCGTACTTGACGTAAGAATTTGCGTATGTTCCTGATGGTATCTGTCCGTTTCTGTTTACTTCAACATTTCCAATAGAGTTGGGTTGTGTGCCAACAGTAACGTTATCAAAATAAGCATCAAGCAATGTATATCCCCCTTCTTTTGTTATGTTACCATACTTAAAGTTGTTTTGTTGTGCTTTGATTTCAAAGTCAAAAGGAACAATTAAAGACTTAAAATAGTTGCTGTTGCAAAACTCACTATCTACCGTATATCCTTGTGCTAAAAATATCTTATCCCAAATGTTTTTTAAGTAAAAAGCAGGTGCAAAATCTCCTTCTGTTACTTGTTGTCTTGAGCTAACACCATCTCCATAGGTAGCCAACGGATAATGAAGGACATCTCTGCTACTGTTAAAGTTTGTGTAATCTCTAGCGTTACCCGCTAATGTTATTGTATTTTCATAAACATAGCTTCCCTCGCTAGTAGGTGGGTATGTTGTATATGTATTATTACTAAACCTAAGTTCGTGTAAATCTAAGTTTTTTATGGTTGATGCCCAATCCATATTATCCCCCAAGAAATTACACTCATACTCCAATACATTAGTATCTTTTAATATCTTTGTTACTTTAAGATTACCCGATACTATTGGAATATTGTCTGAGTATATTGTTGATGGTATATTTGTTCTAGTGTTTTTTGTATCAACATTACCATCTTGGTAAATGTGTGCTAATAATACATTGTTGTTTTTAGTAGCAGGTATTTTAAAAGTCTTACTAAAGCTACCGTTTCTTGAATTAAAATCTCTAACATCAAAATTCTGATACGTTAAAGACAAGGGAAAGTTATCACTAGAAGTAATATCAAGACTACCTAGTATCGTATTGTTAAAATCTCTTAATTCAACTTTTATTTCAGCCATTATTGTATAGTTCTTTTTTCTTTACTTTCAACGTAGTTTATTGTCATAGTAGATTGATTCTCGCTATCAAATGTTGACGTAGAAGCATCTTTTATATTTACAGGAACATAGTAGTTCTTGTTTAATGTGCTATACCATCCGCTAGTCATTGGCAAATCGCTTTCGTATTCTCTAACTACAATGTAATCTACATTAACCTCTCCTGCTTGTCCGTTGTAATTTAATAAAAGAACAGGACTAAAGAATTTTATATCCTCGTTAAAAGCCTTAGCAGGAAAATTAGGAGAACTAGAAGGAGTGTCGGTAGCAGCTTGGTAGTCATCTCCCTGAGAAGCAATACCTGAAAGATAACCCCTATGAACCTCCCACTCGTTGTCGTTTGGCAGGTTAAGACCATTTAAAGTGCAATAGTGAGATGGTGCAGCACTATCAGAACCATCATTAGAGGTAACATAGGTAGTCTTGTCAGCTTTAAATCCCGTAAGACCGCAGTAAGTTGTTCCTGTTCCCGATAATACTATATCCTTAACTCTAATCTCAACTTCATATATTTTTGCAGGGTCATAAGCAAATAGCTTTTTAGATATTATGCTCATAGTATCATTACCACTATTATTTCCTTTTACATAGTTACCTGAACCTGCTGTATGACCCTCATTGGTTACTATTGAACCTTGATTAGTTACAGCACCTCCACCCGCTAAAGTCCAATTATTTGTTAAGTCATCAAGACTGTCAAAGTTATCTCTAAACACCTCTCTACCCTTCCAACCTCTTTCTACCCATACATTAGGAGAAGATAATAAATCCTCCATCATAGGCTTGAGTTGTTTTGGGTATGGACTTGATACCGCCTGACCCTCTCTAAAGGCTTTTACAGTAGATTTGCTGACACCTCTGTACTCGTCTGATGTAAGACTTCCAACTCGATTATTTAAGCCGCCATACTTTAAACTTGTATTAGGACTTTCTTCATTGTTAAATAAAAGAGTGTTAGATGCTGAACTACCTATCTGTGCTGTAAAATGTGGATATATAGATTGCTCGTACATCTTGGAGGAAACATTTATCCCTTCCGTTGCCATACCGTCAAAAGTATAGCTGTCTATACCTCCTAGTCTATTTTGCCAATGAAACCTTACCGATTTTCCAAAATACTTGTCGTTTTCTGAATTGTGATTTATATGATAGGTAAGTGTTTCTCCTATTCTCTCTTGGTCGCCTGTAAGAACGGTTTTTACTGTATAAGAAACTATATTACTCCAATCGCCTATCGGTGGAGTAGTCTTGGTTGTATCTCTCGAAGTCCAACCTTTAATGGCTTCTTTTATATTTCTTGTTCCTACTCCCAACTGAAAAACACCAAGCTCAGGCTTATTGGAATTAAAAGCGTTGTTAGCAGCACTTCCTCCCCAATGATAAAGACCACCTGATTCACTATAAGTTCCATCTCCTTGAGCAGAAAAGTTTATATTAAGTGCTAGTGTATGTCCATCGCCATCGGTTAATCCATTTCCATTTTTAAGTGTAAACCTTATCTGTGCGTAAGGATATTCCGTAGTACCACCCTCCATAATAGCGGTAATATACTCTGATTCATCAACACCTATTACCTTGTGGTTTGGTTTTAGCGTAAGAAACTTTTGCCTTCCCGTTGTATTGTTTTCGCTATGAGTAAATATTTTAAGTAAACTTTCGTTTGAATTAAATAGTGTACCATTTTCATATAACTTGTTTGCTACATAAAAGCTGTTCTGTTCCTCGTGAGAAAAAGCTACGTTAGCGGCTTTAAAGTTATGGGTAACGTCAAGAGATGTTTGAGGTGTTAAAACTCCTGAAACTAATTTTTCAGGGCGAAACCTAACACTAAACTCCTTAAACATATTGTATGATGGCATAGACTGCGTAATATCTCTGCGGACACCTGCTGAGGTGTCTTGAGTACAGGCTCTTAGGTCGTAAGAAAGGTAATCTCTACATATACTACTTACGTCAAGAACAAAGTCGTTTCTATCAGCACCATTTCCACCTTCGGTTGCAAGTAGATTAGGAACATTTATTGATGGCTGAACCCTTATCGTAGTTTGATTGTCATATTCATATAGTTGAGTACGAGAATTTTTAGGTGTAATTATAAACAAACAAGAAGGAAAGTTCTCTATTTGGGTAGAATCGCTTAACCTAAACGTAAACTTTATAGGTTCGTGTGCTGAGATTAATCCGCTTGTGTTTGCTATTGGTTTTTGTATTAGCTCTACTGATGCCATTATATGTTGTATTTATGTTGTAAGTATTTTGATAGGTGCAATGCTTCGTCTGTTGTAAGCTCTTTGTCAAATATAAGTATCTCCTGTATCTGTGCGTTTAAAAAATCCGTTGGCGATACTGAACGTGCAGCACCCAACATTATTGGATATACGTTGGTATATGGCTGTGGGTCAAAACTTGCGTTGTTCTCCGTATCAACCAAAGCACCATTATAGTATGATTTCATTTGACCATTTGATTTTAAAGCAAATCCATATACTCCCGTTGTGTTTAAAACATCAGTTGTGTATGTATGACTAGAAACATCATCTTGACTATCATTAAGATAATTGTTCCATTTTGATTTTCCGTCATCTACCCTTGCGTTAACGTCTACTTGAGGAAAATCAGGATTAGAAGCGTTTAAAGATATAAGAGAGCCTGTTGTCAAAGCGTTGGTCTTAGCTATATAGAACATAGATATTGCTCTATCTAAAGAATCTGATGTTCCATCAATAGAATTGTTTACACATTGCATAAAGTCATCCGTTCCGTCAAAATTAAGGTACGGATAACCATTTGTAGTGTCCTCATAGTTAAATGATGGCTGTTTTGTTGAGGTAGCCTGTATAAAGTCGTTAGAATTACCACTTTGGTCTTTCCATCTTGTTACAACCTCGCTTCCCCCAAACATCTGTGTTTTAACACCTAAATCAGACCTTAACCATACACTAGGACTAAGATTTGAAATAGATATGTCGTCATAGTGCGAAAAGTGGTGTGAAAATGCGTTAAGAGTAAAACTAAGCCTGACTTGTATCAACTTGTCGTTATATAATTCTTTTTCTCGTTCAACTGATATACTGTCAGGACTTAATATTACTTCTTTATTTGGGTAGCTATCCAAAACCCTTTGCAACCAACTTAATGCTTCTTGCTCTAACAATGTTAAAACAGAATCAAGAGAACCTGCGTGGTTCTGAAAGTAAGGCTTTACTATTAAACACTCATAGGTGTATTCTTCCATACTATCGCCTTCAGTAGCAGGAAGTGTTGAGCTTGGAGGTAAAACTACCAACAATGGGTAATCGTTGTCGTGCTTTTCGTTGATTTCGTTCTCGTAACCAAAGATAAAGCCGCCATTTATCCATTTTTGCTCAAACTTGTTAGTTAACTCTCTTAATTTATTAAAACTCATTATTTCTTAACTTGTTTGTTATGTTCTTCTTGTACTGCCATTTCAAAGTCGCCTTTTGATGTTTTCCAAGATAAATATGTCATTACTTTATAAAACTTCTCATCTTTTACACTTTGTATTGAATCTTTACCTTTATTTGTAAAAATACCGTCTAAAGCTATGTCATATAGAGTATTCAACCAACCGTAAGGCTTCATTATCTTACTAGCCTTCATTACCGCTATGCTTTTTGAGCTTCCACTCCTAAAAAGGTTTGGATAACGTTTAGTGAGTTGCTCGTTTGTCTGTTCAAAAAAAAAGCGAACTCCCATACGATGTCCATTGTCAATTTCCTAAAAGCCTTAGCCTTTTCGTCTATATTATCCAAGTCAACCTCCTCGTCAACCGCCTTACACAAAATAGCCATCTGTTCGGGTAAAATATCAAATCTACCGTTCTTCAGGTACTCCGTGTTCATTTCCAACTGCGTACTCTCTATATATTCGCCAAAAGTACCCTCTCTAAAGAAATCCATAGGAAAATAATAAGTTTCTCCCTCAAATTCAAAGAATGTCATACCTGTTGGCTTATAATCCTCTAATATGTTGTCTAAAGAACTAATTACAGCTTCTATCTCCTCAGTCCTTACCTTTTTTACGTTTTCTTTGCTCATTCCCGTCATATAACAAAATAAATCGTTATACATCTTAATTTCTTGAGTAAAGAAGAACTTAGTTAGGTCTTTTCCTTCGTCATCCTTTTCTTGTTCTTCAGTTCTCTTGTATTTTTGTAATATTTGATAAATACCACAATAATATTCGAGTGTCATTTCACTCCAATCGCTTGGAATGTCTTTTTGTTTTCCGTTGATGTCTATTACTAGCATTTTCCCATTATTTTATTAACTTCTTCCATAACACTAAGGTCGGTAAGCATATCGCTTAGTTCTCCGACTGTATTCATAGTGCTACTCATACATACTGTCAACTCTTGCTCAAAATCAATGTGTTGCTCTAAATTATCTGTCCTTGTACCTATTAAGAAACCAATACTAGCATAAAGTGTTAGATTAGGTATCATATATACCCATTCCTCTAATCCCTCTCCTTCGTTAGAGTTAGATTTGAAATCATTTGAATAATCTATTATGTTATTCAATATTCCCTGAAACTGACTAAACTTTTTTGTAGTGTTGTCGTGTTCAGTTACCTTGTAAACTCTACCCTGCAAAAATCGTAAGTGGTCTGTAATTAACTTACTGTGTTTGTCGTTAAGGGTGTCAACTTCATTCATAGTGCAAATATTAGTTAAAAAATGTAAATAGTTTCGCAATTTCTTGTCAAATTCATCTTTATATGCAAATTATCCAAAAAATACTACGCTTTGTCCTGAAAAGTGTCTATTAAGAGCCATTACAAGGCAATCTACCATATCATCGTGCTTCGCAGCAGGAAATGACTGACATTGCAGTAAAAAGTTCTCGTTCCAATGTCCTTTAAGCAAAGACACCCTTCCTGTTTCTATACTAGCACTAATATCTTGTACTCGTGCTACTTTATCCTTTGTTGGTGGTTTATCTTCTTTAATATTCAATCCCGTTTCTCTAATTAGGGTCTGAACGATTGATTTACCACTTGCCTTTGGTTCTACATATATTTTAGATTGGCTAGTATATCCGTTTTTGTTTACGAATAGTTTTATATGTTTTACTAATTCAGGAAATTCTAATCTTACTTCCTGTACTTCTGTAATCTGCCAAGTCTTATCTTTGTATATATAAGCCATTAGTGCCGAAGGGTCGTTCTTGCTACTTGCTGTATATGCAGGGTCGATAACAAAATTAACAATTCCTTCTTCTTTTTCTTTATCTATCTTAAACCAATTCTTCTGAAGCATACCGCTATCAGCAGGAGTTGGTCGTTGTTGTAGTTGTCCTGCATACCCGTAAGAGCCTAGTGCAGATTTATAGTCGTCTAGTATTGCCTGTGAAAATCTATCCTTCCAAAAAAGACCCTCTTGGTAAAATTTTTCGAGATTTTTTGGTTTCAGGTCTGGGGATAGTTCCGCAGGGATACAGATGTGCTTGTGTTTGTCGGGAGAGTGGTATAGTAAATAGCCGCTTAGGTCATCCTCGTGTACTCTTTGCATAATAATTATCCTAACTCCTTTTGTAGGTTCGTTAAGTCTTGAGTATAGTGTTGATTTATACCATTCGTTTGCATTATCTCTTTCTGTTTCCGAAGCAGCGTTTTTTGGAGAGGTAGGGTCATCGACAAGAATTATATCTCCACCCTGTCCTGTTACCGAACCTCCGACAGATGTTGCTCTCCTAACTCCTAGATGTGTGTTCTCGTATCTAGCTTTTAGGTTTTGGTCTTTTTTAATTTGGTATTCTTCTGCCCAATGGCTTTGATACCATTCGCTATTTATTATATCTCTTGACTTGGTTGCGTGTTCAATACTAATCTCTGCCGAGTATGAAGCTGTGATAAACCTCATCTTTGGATGTACTGCCCAACACCAAGCGGGAAACAGCACCGTAACGAGTAATGACTTACTACTACGGAACGGAATGTTTATAATTATGTCTTTGTCTTTATCTCTACCGTCTTTTATTCTTTCTGCTTCTGCTTGTAGAATATCGCAAAGGTATTTATGATGAAAGTTTATTGATAGTGGAACAGATGGCTCTGCTATTGGAAATGCTTTTATAAAGAACTCGTAAAAGGACTTCTCGCAAATGGCTTTCTCCATTGCTTTGAGCATTTGTTTTTTAGCATCTTTATTCATCTACTTCCTCGTAATCCGTTTCGTCTGCTTCCATTTCCTCCATACGTCTTTTGAGGTCGTCAACTGTCATTGTATCGTCAAGAGTTATTTCTATTTTAGAAGCACTCTTTGAGTTTACTTCGGTTGATTGCAGTTTAGGTATTGCATAGTTAAGAAGTTTAGATACAGCATTGATATATGCTTCAGGATTTTTTTCTGCTAACTCCTCAAGAGCAAACATTATATTCTTTTCCTGACCTGCCAATGCCATAGTCAAAACCTCTCTTGAGAATTTTGTTACTCTGTTCATAGAACCCTTTGTGCGACCACCTAATGCGTTGCCGACAACAAAAGCAGGATTACCTTTTTTTTCTTTAGACATATTGCAAATATAATAAAAAAACCTTTAACCCTATCTTTATCTTTATTTATAGCTTTAGCTTTATCTATAAGGGTACATTATACCCTTCACAAACCCTTCAGCCTATAAAATAGGACTTCAAAATTTTTTTTGTGTAATATGGGGGTCTATTTTTAGTTTCCTTCCACTTTTTGCGTAATAGTCTATTATCTTAACACTAACTTCGTGGTGTTCTTGCAACGTTGAATAAACGTACTTAAAGCATAACAGTATATATTGTAACCCTACAAATAATACTAACCCTAATTAACATATAAAATTGACTTTGAAAATCTTGTGGTTATGTGGATGTGGCAATACTATCTTAATGCAAAATTTGACGGTATTTTTTCTCTCAAATATTAAAAAAAACGTCTTTTTTCAACAAAAATAGTAGATTCTAGCTTGAAAAGTTGCATAAATCCTTAAAATTTGCTTGCATTTAATACAATTATCTAACCAATTTTAAAACATAGCATAAAAAAAAGGATTAAAAAGCTTTTAAACTCTCCAATCCTTGTAAATTTGTTTGTACTTTCTTACATTAAAAATATTAGAATTATTAATATTAATACTATAAAAAAAGGTGGTGAATAGTTTTCTAATTTCATATAAATAAAAGTTTGTCTATTTCGTTAATTACTTCTTTTTGTGTTGTGTAACTTCTTATTTTTGAATAATATTTTAAACTAAAAATACTTGTTATTTCAAAACTTCCGTAAATATTACAAAGGTTTAAATATTCAATTTTGTATTTGTGTTGTATCATCGTTTTATTAGTTTTTGTTGTTAATAGTTAAAAAATAATCTTTGTTGAATTCGTATTTTAAGCCATTAAAAGTTTTATTGTATACTAACTTATTGACTTGCTTATTATCGTCGCTTAAAAGCTCGGCAAATGTAAAAGGAATACATTCTTGAGTCAATAAAGTACAAAGGATAAAAATATAACTTTGTATTTGTTCTGCTGTTTGTTTGGTTTCTCCTTCAATTATCAGAGTAGGTTCGTAATTGTTTATATATTCTCCTTCCCTTTCTTCAAAGAGTATAAATTCAAAGATTGAATTTTTATAGAACATTTGTTTTATCTGTTCGGCGTTTAATGGATTGTTATTTAATCCAATGTTAATTTTTAATACATTCATAGTTAGTATAATTTAATAGTTTGATAATTTAATAGATTAGCAATATAATTAATATGCTTGCTAGTGGTTACAGAATACCAATTTTTGATAATTACCTCTTTTTTATTGTGGTCTATTGTTGCAACATTAGTTTCGTAAGAGTAAATAAATTTATTATCTGTTCTCAAGTTCTGAAAGTATTTTTTTTGCTGTATCATAGTTTTAAATTGTTTGTGTTAGTTCTGTTAGTACTCTATCTAATTCTAATTTGTTAAAAATAGGTTTTAAGGTTTTAGTAGATTTAATTACTATTGCGTTTTTCTCCAATACAAATAAACTCCATTTGCTATTGAACCATAGTAAAAATAAATCACCCTCTCCATCATCTGAATTATGGAATATAAACTCTTTTTGTTTGTTCTTTAGTTGTTTGATTTGTTCTTTAGATAGTATCATAGTTTTAAAAATTAGTTTTAATTAATGCGTTAAGAAATGGTAAAATAAAAATAAAAGTGAATGATAGTAATAAAATTACGTCGGTTAAATTTACTTTTTTTGTTGGTCTGTCAATGTGCTTGGGGTTGGTGTAGTATTTCATAATTGATTTAAATTCTAGGAGTTAAAAAATTAATAATATTTTCTTTTGTCTTGTAGCAATTAACTACAAATTTAATTTGTTTTGCTGTTCCTCTTTGTCCGTTATACTGACAAACTAATAATGCTAATTCTTGAATAGTTAAATTTGAGTAAATCATTTTTTTTAAATTAAATTAATATTGATTTGTTTTGTTTTACAAATATATAAAAGTTTTTTAATATAAAGCAAATAAATTTAATCTTTTTTTATAATTTTTTTGACTTCTTTTATAAATTCTTTTTTTGTATTGTGGTAATGTGAACGCGAAATTAATGTTATCTCTAGTTCTTCAAAATTATCAAGCGTATAATATTTTCTATTTTCAAACTTTTTAAAAATAGAATTTAATTCAACCTCATTGTTACAAATTATTGTTAATTCATAAACTCGGTTAGATTCAGAATTAAAATCTATATTTATATTATTAATTATTTTCATAAGGCAAATATAATAAACTTTTTTAATACTAAGCAAACAAATTTAATCTTTTATCTAATTTATAATGATTCTAAATAAGACTATTTGTGTATATAAGTACACGCAAATAACAAATTTTTTTAATCTCACAATAAAAAAAGAACAAAGTTATTAACAATTATTATTTGGAATGATTCTAAATAAGAGCAAAAAAAAGCCAAAAATACACTAATATATATATTGTAGGTCTTTAGCAGTTACTTGGCAGATACTCGGCAGATACTCGGCAGATACTACATAAAAAAAAAGCCTACAAAATAAATTGCAAACTTTTTTTAAAACAAAACAAAACACAAAAATTTAACTTTCTTTATCCTCCAAAAGTATTTCTTTTATCTTATTGTATTCTTTGTTAGTTATTGATAAGGTCTTGGTGCTATTGTTTTTAGTATCCCATATCTTTAAATTAATCTTGTAGTAGTCAATTTCTCGATGACTATTCTCGTACCCATCTTTTACCATATTGTCTAACTCACTACTTCTATATTCAAATGTTCTCATTGTTTCTTGTTTTAATGTGTTTTAAGCTACTTTCTTTTGTTTTAGTATGCTGATGTAGGTCTGTTGCTAAAGTCCTCTGTCGTTGCACCTATTTGCTCACAATAGTATTCGTTTAGGTTTCTTTGTATTTCTTGTAGGTCGTTGTCGTGTTGCCAATATCCTGATATAGTGCAATCGTTGTTTACACTACCTAACATACCACCACCTAGATAGTTTTGATATGTAGTCATTTTTTCTCCATTATATCCAAAGTCTGTTAGGTCAATTTCTATACCCCCTCCCCTAGATGAATACTTCTCCCTTAAAATATTATTTGCTATTAAATCTTTCATTGTTTTGTGTTTTAGTTGTTATTATAAGTGTCCTCCGTTTCCGTTCTCAAGTTCATATCTCCATTCAGATTCTTCAGTATGGTCTGTAAAATTTCCTTCGTGCATACCAAAACCCTGCTCATAATATGCTCTATCTAAATTCAAATGTAATTTACCACACCACAAATTTTCGTTATCGTGTAAATAATCGTTAAGGTGTTCATCATAATAATTTTCTACACCATCTTTATTGTTCCAATCGTTAGGTAGTTCAATTTCTACTTCAGCATACTTGTAGAATACTTGTCTTTGCATAATTTTTACTTTCATTGTTTTGTGTTTTAGTTGTTGTTAATTGTTTTGTTAGGCAAATATAATAAACTTTTTTAATACAATCCTAATTATTTTTATCTTTTTTTAATAAAGTTTGTATCTCCTCTAGTG
>Ga0208793_1000998_pt1 | contig 17468 bp, 32 predicted proteins | sample 17_taG_FD_184092 | JGI IMG/M metagenome (GOLD analysis project Ga0208793, IMG submission 184092) | Marine viral communities from the Subarctic Pacific Ocean - 17_ETSP_OMZ_AT15314 metaG (SPAdes) (version 2) | ecosystem: Environmental > Aquatic > Marine > Oceanic | place: Pacific Ocean | collected...
CACTACAACAACTACAACTGTACCGCCAAAGCCAGAACCAGAGCCAGAACCAGAGCCAGAACCTTACATACCTCCTCCTCCACCTCCTCCTACACCACAAGAAATTATTGTTGATGTAAAGGTAGAAGGTGTTGATAAGACCTATACACAAGCAGATGTTAATGATGGAACTATAGAGCGTGACCAGGAGCGTGTAGATAATGAAGCTGAGTTTGGTTGCTTTATGACTGACGCACAAATACAGCGTGGTGATTGCTTAATTATAATAGAAGAAGTAGAAGTTTTTGAAGATGATATTATAGAAGAAGAAATCATTATTATAGAAGATGAGGTTATTCTTGAAGAAGATATTGTCAAAGATAAAGAAGATGTGGATGTCATCATTTCTGAGGATGATGTTGTTGTACTCGACCCACCTAAAGAGGAAGTTATTAAAGATGAAGTGGTGGAGTTTGAAGAATTACCTGTTGAGTTCGAGATTATTGAATTTGATTTGGAAGACATTGTCCCCGAAGACGTGGTGGAAATACCAATACCAGTTGAAATTATAGAAAATGAGCCAGTTAAAGAGGATATACCTGAAGTTCTGGAAGAAGATACTCCCGACACAACGTTACCTCCTGTGGAGATTGAGCCAGAGAGAGAAGAAGTAGTCCTTACAGAGGAAGAAGTTGCTGTTGAAGTAGCTGAAGTTGTAGAAATTCTAGAAGATATTGTTGTTGAAGAAGCTACTGTTGAAGAAGTTGTTGAAGTACTAGAAGAAGTTAATGATATAGGTGTACAGAATCTATCTTCAGTCACAGAGGAAACACAGGACGTCATACAAGAGGTTGTTGAGGAAGCTATAGCAGATGTTGCAGAGCTTACTGAAGAACAGGTAGAAATTGTTGCTGAAGTATTACAAGTAGAAGCAGAGGATGTAGCTATTATTGCTGAGTCTGTAAAAGATGACGAAGTTATAGCAGAAGCTGTAGAAGAATATGTTGAACGTGCTGTACAAAATGCAGATGTTGAGAACTATACATTAGCTGATGTTGTAACAGAGGTACAGTTTGAAACCTTTATAGATAACCCAATACAAACGTTTATAGACATTGACATACAAGAAATAAACTTTAGTGACATAGGTAATGACATGACTACTGACCAAAAAGAAAAAGCTCAAGAAGTTGTAGTCCCTGTAATTTTAACTAGAATAGCTACTATGGCTGCTTTCATTTATAGGAGAGGCAATGTTTAAAAAACTAGGTAACTGGGTAATAGATGCAATTAAGGAAACACTTAACCTTAGCTGGACTCTTGTTGGTTTAGTTATTGCTACTCTTACATTGACAGGTTCAGCACAACAAGTAACAGGATTAGCTACCATAATTACATTAGGCATATGGTTAATAACTTTAGGATGGAGAAAGTAACATGTCACATGAAGCAAGAAAAAAATCATTATTAAAAAAACACGGATTATCTGGTGTTAATAAACCTAAACGTACACCTGGACATAAAACTAAATCACATATGGTACTAGCACAAGAAGGACATACACTGAAACTAATTAGATTCGGTCAACAAGGTGTTAAAGGTGCAGGTAAAAACCCTAAGTCTGCTAAAGAAAAAGCTAGGAAAAGTTCTTTTAAAGCTAGACATGCTTCTAATATTAAAAAAGGTAAGATGTCTGCAGCTTATTGGGCAGACAAAGCTAAGTGGTAACAAGAGACTGTAAGTCTTGTAATAAATCTTTAGAGTTCTTTAAAACTTATAAGATGTGTACTAATCTAGGTTGTATAGATTATAATAAAAGGATAAAAGTATATGCCAAAAAAATCGAAACGGAAGAAGAATAATGTCAATAAACCAAAAAAACGATATTGATAATCTCCCGTCAGCTTATCAGTTATACCCTAATGGTAATCAGAATTGTCTTAATTGTGGGGCTTATCAACCATCTGGAAACTGTACTGTATGGAATGCAGTAGTACAAGAATTTGCTTGGTGTAAGAAATGGATGAGTAAAGCAGATGGCTAAAGTAAGTTGGATGTGGGGTGGTAAACGCCACTATGGTACATTAATTAGAGAAACTAAAACACATAAGTTTGCACGTACTGCAAATGGTAAAGTTAAAAAAATTAAAAAGAAATGAAATACGAAGTACTTAGAGTTAGCAGTGGTAAAGACTCTACATCAGGTATGTTGTTTGAAGTTGACAATAACACACGTACATTTCTAGCATACACATTAGAAGATGAGCAACGTGATGTAAAAGTTTGGGGTGAAACACGTATACCTGCTGGTACATACAAGCTTAAACTACGTGAAGAAGGTGGATTCCATAATAAATACTTAGGTAAATACGGTGATACCTTTCATAAAGGCATGATACATGTACAAGATGTACCTGGATTTGAGTATATATTATGGCATACAGGTAATACCGATGAGCATACTGCTGGCTGTTTGATACTTGGTAACACACAAACTAACAACCGTATAGCTAAAGATGGATTCATTGGTAATAGCGTTGACGCATATAAGTTTGTTTACCCACGTGTGTCAGCTGCAATAGAAGCTGGATTAGATGTAGAGGTAACATATATAGATTATGATGGTGATGTTAAAAAAATATCTAATAAATCTACTGATGATGTCATACTTGCAGGCTCAGTAATGGATAAATTATCAGAGATAAGTGGAGAAATTCAAGTAATGTCTGCTAAACTAGACGGCAGAAAGATTGATTAATGAAAAATATACCTTTTAAAAGTAAGTTTAATAATGAAACTGATGATGGTTACTCAGAAATGATTGACATGTCTGGTGACAATGACTACCAACCAGATAGTTTTGACCCTTTAAAAAACAAACAAGATAAATATATTGGTGAAGATATAGACGATATCGTTCCTGGTGGCAAAGTAAACCGTGGTGGTTCTATTACTCCTGGACCTAATCCTAGTCCTACACAGTATGGACGTAGTGCAATTACTGATTCAGGTAGAGTTGACTATGCAAAGCTAGATGAAATACCTTTTCAATCAGAACAAATAAAAGCTATAGGTGCAGAACTTGCTGATGAAAATGCTATAGAAAGTCTTATCGATGCACAAATAGATAAGCTTGATGTAGCTATGAGAACAGGTGATACACCTGGAATAATGAAAGCTGAAGGTATGATTAAAGGATATCAAGGTATGTTGTCTGATGCTATGGCTGTTACTAAATCTAAACAAGATACTTTTGGTGTATCTTACGAAACCGAAGCTTTAAAATCTAGAATACAACAAGCAAGTAAAGGTAAACTTAGCGAAATGGATTTAGAATTAGCAGCTGAAGATGTAAGACCTAGTCCTAAAACACCTAAAGGTGATAATTCACCAGGTATTAAAGGTGCATATGCACAGATAGACCAACAATTATTACAAGAAAAAAAATTACCTAAAGCTAAAACAACAAAAGGTGAATACTCACAATCTAAATCTTCAATGTCTAAAATAGATATAGGTCAAGAACTTAATCAATCTAAAACTATAGATAAAGCTGCAATAGATAATACATCTGCAACATCTGGTAGTTTAAAAGAAACAGTTGCTGCGGGTATGGGTAAAGTAGACCCTATTACAGGTAAACCTTATAAGTTATACACAGGTGTAGACAGTAAAGGTAACATACAACCATACAAACAACCTCCTAATCGTATAGCAGAACGTAGAGGACAAGTACCTAAAGGTAAATTTTCTGGTAAAAAAGCTAGTGGTAATGTAGTTAGTTCTGTGACACCTGATGCTCCTAAACAAGTAGTAAGTCAACCTGCTACTACAGAATCTAAGTCTTATCTAGAAAGTTATAACAAAGCTATTGCTGAAGGTGCTACACCTCGTAGTGCTAAAATAGTTGCTGACCAACTAGAAAGATTAAATAAAATTCGTGGACGTGGCAAAGGTAAAGGCAAATTGCTTACAACACTAGGTGCTGTAGGTATTGCTAGTATCATTAATAAAAATAAATAATGTTTGCGAGGAATAAAAGACAAAGAAAATCTGATGGGACGTTTAAGAAAGACGTGTGGTGGACTCCTTGGAATGACGCTTGGAGTTACAAAATGAGTAATGAATTAAAAGATATGTTAGAAAGAACTTCCTGGACATTTGTCGAGGCGTTCATAGGTGCGTTAACAGTTGCTCCTCTAGTTGGTGTAGATGCTGAAGTACTTCAGTTAGCTGCGTTAGCTGGTGGCGGTGCTGCACTTGCAGTAATTAAAACATATGCAAAGAAACAAATAACAATTAGTAAGTAATGAGAAAAGGTAAAAAATCAAAGAATCCAGATTTAAAGGATTTAAATTATACCCTTAAAGGTAGAGGTGATATGCATGCACTCGATAGAGTAGATAAATATACATCAAGAACACCACGTAAAAAACAACCTGGTATAAAAGATTACGTAAATGTTGCACATACTATGTTGCAGTTATCTGTTTTTGGAGGTTTAATAAAAGACCGACCAAAAGAACTTTTAGAACCATTAGTACCTGTATGGGAAGATAGAAACCGTGCTAACATTGGTACTAAGTTAAGTAAATGAAAAAAATATCTAAAGATATAATAGTTGGTGCTGGTTACTTAGGTCTTGGTAAACAAGAACTTAATAAACGTATGAAACAACATACTGCTATTAGAGATAAAGCTATTGCTTCACATACTAAAGCTTATAAAGAACAAAAGAGTATGGAAAAAATGATTGGTCAATTTGGACAAGACCCTGGTTTTCCTACTGATGCTGCGTATAGAACTGCAGATAAAGCTTACAGTAAACAAAAAGCACAGCTTAAAAAAGCTGCTGACTTTAATCGTAAGTTACAAAACTTTAAAGCTTTTAATAAATAATTAACTGACACCTGAATGTCTATCTAGATATCCTTCTAGTAGTTCTCTGTACGCTACCTTAGTACCCATAGACTGTCGTCCATCGTATATATCGTGATGCCACTTACACAATACAGCTGTATTATCTACATTATATTTGCGTGCTTTGTTGCCACCCATACCTATATCTTTTAAATGTGCTAGCTCTAACCATTTATTACTGTCACAATTTGCCCACTCACAGACGTTTCCAGCCCTTCTAAAGGCTTCTTCTCGTATCGGTGCTATATCACTCATCAATACTGTACATACTATATTTAAGTGTGATTTCTTCGTTAGCTTTAATAGGACGTAAAGGAAACAAATGATTAACATAAGTACCCTGCATACGTTTTACTTCGCAGTTAGGATTGTCGCTATGGTTTATGAATCCTCCTAAAGGTGTACGTATTACCTGTCCTTTGTCATCCATAAAGACATGCGTTACACCTATACTTGTTTCTAAATCACGTATAGCCCTGATAGTAAACAGACCTAGACCTTCTATCTTGCTAGGTTGTATAGTTAAATACTTAGGTAAGGGTCTGTATGTAGGTACATTATCCATATACTGTTAGGTATTTCCCTGAAGGCATGTCCCATGTTTGCATAATGTCGTTCCATCTAACTTTATTTTCTTTTGATGAACCTTCATATGCTACGTTTGATACCATCATAAACAGTTGCGTACTACATTTGCCATTGACTTTACCTATACTAGACTCAGCCATACCAAACAATTTGTCTATATAACGTAATGTATTTTGTGTAACTTCACCCATATCTTTAGCTGTCTTAGGTCTCATAGCAAACTCTATGTCTGGCATCTGCTCACCGTTAGCTACAGTTACACGTCTAGGACATAGCTTTGAGTTACGTATAGTTTTTATATCGTGTGATAATTTTACTTTTATATCAAGTGTTTCTCTATCTATAGTATATGATGCCCAGATAGGTACATCTTTATCTGTTAAACCTAGTAATCTTTTACCACCAAATTTATTTATAGTCTTAGCTAAATCTTTTTTACTCTGCTCCCAAGCTCTAAACTTTTCTCTATCACTTAGGTCTGTTGTTGCATCTCTAGCTTCTTTAGATGCAAATGCTTTAAATGTATTGCCCATAGTTATTCCTCCTCTAATCCTTCAAGATGAAAATTGTAATCTTTTACAAACTTTTCCATCAAGTATCTTAATGTTATTGTGTCTGGTGCTACGTTAAATGTATCACTGCCACATGCTTTACTAAATTGTTGCGCCCATACTTTCATGTATCTAGGGTGATTAAATATATTTAGTTTGTCTATATTAATTTTTTTATTCATCAAACATTTCCTTGTTAACTTCGTGTTCTAAATCATCTATACAACTAGGACAATATTTTATTTCGTCCCAAGTTGTAACATAACTTTTATTACAAAGTTCACATGTTAGATTTAATAAATTGTCTATATCTTTTTTGTGTTTCGTTAGTATTTTTTCGTATTGTCTATACATCATAGTTTCCTCCCCAACAATGTTTACTTGAGTTCCAGTGATGCCATCCATCATTGTAGATAAGCCAAGCTGCGTAACGTGTAGCAACTTCTGGATTTGTTCTCTTACCTATTATACTAAGCTTTTGTTTTAACCAAGACCAAGTGTTGTCATTAAATTGCCAGAGTCCAACGTCACTCGTACCGTCAGTGTTTTGTCCCACAACTGTAGGTCGTCCACTACTTTCGCAGAAGATAACCTTTGCAGCACGAACAACGTCTTCATCTTTAAAATAACTTTGTATTGTGGGTAACCATTGTTCTACACTGTACACCATATACTGTGTTTCTCGGCACTCACGATACGCAGTAAATTCAGCAGGTGTCGGTGCTGTTACCCACAGACACGCTGCTAAAATATATTCTATCATTAGCTAATGGTAGTTCTCGTAGGTACTTTAGTGCAGTAGTAACTGACTAAGCCCTTTGTTTTTGTTTTAAGTGTTGTAATTTCATAACCTTCTTGTCGTAGGTTAAAGAGTATTCCGCCAAATCTATGGCAATATAACTCTCTTACAAACTCCCAGTTAGTTATAGGGTCTGAGTTTTGAAACTCCTCTAACGCCCATGCAACTAATTGTGTTTTACTTTTTACATATGCGGGTACAAGTGTACCTCTAAATGCACTAGGTATCATAATTATCCTTTCTTTAGTATGGTGTTGGTAAGTCATCGCCAGCATTGTTTGGTGCTGTCTCGACTTCCCCATCTAAGTTCCACTCTTTAGGTAGGTCTGAGTTATCAAGCCACCAAGACTTACGCCATTTACCACTATGTCCTCCGCATATTACAGGGTCATTAGTGCTGCAGGTAAAGTCTGGACTTTTCTCTGACCGTTTACTGTTACGGTTATCGTACACCATTTGTTTACAGAAAGGACATGTAAGGTCATCTCTGTATTTGTTTTGTTTTTCCATCTTTTTAACTACGCCTCCTAGCATGTCACCAGCTGGTTGTACACCTGGCTCTGTACTATCTTTTACTTCAAGTCCTACTGCACCTAGCTTTTCTTCTATTGACATCATATCAAAAGATTCTTGCGTAACAACAGTAGGCATATCAACAAGTTTTTCTATGTAAACAAAATACATATCTAACTGTTCATCTGTCCATGTTGTTTTATCTGCAGGTAACTTCTTTAATTGTGCATACTGATTTGCAGAACCAAGTATCTTGTTAAGAGTCTCTGGTGATTCTACATTAGCAGTAATACCTTGCACTGTTTCTGCTATAAACTGTACATCTTGACTCATGCTTCAGTACCTAAGATACTGTCCATGATTGCAGCAGCTGCAGCTTTATCTTCTTTAGACATTTTGTTTTCTTTTAAACGCATATCTACTTTGGTAACTTCTACCATAGCATCTTTGTCTGCTTGCTCTTGTGTGTAACCATCAGGTGCAATAGATGTAGCTTCTTCTTCTGTCTGTTTACTACCAGACCATAGCTCTACACCTAGACCGAACCGCATACACGCACGTTTAAATGCATCAGACTCTGCGTCTTTAAGGTTGTTACCGTCATTAAACTTAGCATTGCCAAGCTTAAAGGTATCAACATCTCCGAAGCCATCGTAACTACCCATACCTTCTATGGTTATAGTACCTTTAGCACCGACTATTCTTTTCTCTCCGTTGTGTGTACCGTATACAGGTTTACACTTCCAGGAGTATGTTACACCACTATCACGTAGTCTTTCTACATAATTAGCGTGTGGTACATAGTCCCCGAACTTACCAGCAGGTGCTTTTTTTACTAGCTCCTGTGGAAATGGGGATAACAAGTCAACGTTATTATTCATAACTGTCCTTTCTTTTACTACTTTCTGCCGAAAGCATAAGCCCGAGGCAGAAAGAAGTTTCTATTCTTCTTCTGTATTCAAGTCTACTAGCTTCGCAATGTTAGTTATACCACGTTCAAGAGGTATTAACTTTACGTCACCTTGGTCATTAGTAAGTATAACTTGCGGTCTATCACCTAGACCAGAGTATTCTATACTCGTTAACTTCCATTTAGACTTGACAATTAAGTTAGCCATATACTTATTATACTCATGCATCTTCTAAATTTACAAGGTATTCAGCAGTTACGCCTTGACCTGGCTTAGCAAACAACAAGTACTGGCATGGTCTACCCATACTAGCAAGCTGTTCTTGTGCATAAGTGTTGTAGCTTTCAGTACTACCATTAACCCACAAGCGTATGTCATTAACGTACATTGTTGTAGGTGTATGAAAGTGTCCAGCTATAGCGTAATCAAAGTCAGGCATTAACTTAGCTGCTGCTAATGCTTTCCAACCTAATAGTTTCTTACCAAAACCATACCATGGAAATCCACCATGACCTCTTACATTGTCACCATGCCATACAAAGAACCTACATTTTTTACCAAGGTCTGCAATACCAAACCAATGTTCGTCTCCTGTAGGTATCTGCCATGTTATACGTTTCTCATTGTCATATATCATTGACATAATTTTGCCTAGCATTCTATCGCTATTACTGTCTGGGTGATAATCTTTTCTAGCTCTACCACCTAAGCTACCATGATTGCCTATTACCCATGTAACATCTACTTCCTCAAAATTAGCAAGTAATATGTCAAAGAACTTTGTCAAGATTCTAGGACCATCTACTGTCACTTGGTTGTATAGACTCGCATCTATTAAGTGTGATTGACCTGGGAAGATTAGTTCACCTTCGACTATGTCACCAGCAACTAACACAGCACACTTCTTTACTGTGTGTGCATGTCGTTGCAAGTTTGTCAAGGTTACAATCTTATTAGCGTATTCAATGACACGTGCCTCTGCTACCTCTGTGCTATAATCTGGTGTTACTTTTGCAAGTTGTACATCAGACAATATAGCAACAGCTATTTCTTCAGTTTTATTTTTCTTAGAAATTGTAGGCTTAGGTATCTTAGGCTTATCCCACGTCCGTAAGTTGGTATGTACTGCCTCTAATAAAGCTTCAATTAAATCTGCTTTTTTATTCTTAGCTTTATCTAGTTGTTTTAATAAACGTAGGTTATCTGCTTTAAGTTGCTGTATCTTAGTTGACTCAGCTTCAGCAAGTAATTCATCTATGTCTATCTTTTTTTTATTCGGCATTTTCTACCAGATTTGTAAAGTGATTCCTAACTGCAGATTCACTTATCTTAATACCATACTGTTCACGTAATAATCTGTGTACTACGTATGGTTTTAATTGACGACCAGCAAGTACTCTCTGTTCACAACCTTCCCAAAAGGGCATGGCTTCTTCTGTGATTCTGTTAGTAATCTTGCTTACTTTACCTGTTTCTGCTTCCTGAAGAAGCTTATCTATATCATTCATAGTATTCATTATACTCACAGTATTGTATTTAAGTATGTATTTAGTTTCGTGATACGCTTCTCAGGCATTCCCTCACTGTTTCGCGTGCCATGGATAGGCACACTCACAGCTCCGTCTGCCTACGAGCGTGTCACTAATTTTAGGTAAGTGAAGGAGTGTTCACTATAGGTTGATTGTTGACATCATTGAATACCTTGTTCGTAGTTCTCCTACGACTCTAGTCTCCTTCTAATAAAGGTTTAACAGAGAGAAAGGAGGTCTCTGCACCCTTGCGGGTTGACCTTATATCCTTACCACTCTATCACATGTTCAATTTAAGTCCATGTTCCTTTACTTCTTCTATGTCTTTAAGATTTATAATATTGTATTTCTTAACTAACTTATTTACATCAGCCATTAAATTAAAGCCAGATGTATCACCATGCGCACCAAACACATGCATGTCTGATACCCATATTCTTCTAGCTGGTTGTGTACCTAGCCACTCTAAAGCTGGACCGTCTACAACATTACCAAAACCTGAATGTCTATCTAAATACTTTTCAGTTACACGTTTACCATTCTTAGCAATGATACGTAAGTTACCTATGTCACCAGTACCATTGTACATAGCAATAGTAACTGCAGGTAATAGCTGCATAATTTCTAAGATATCTTGACCATCAAATGACATAGAACCTGAAGCATCAATAAGTATTGTGCCACCAAGTGCTGTCATTTTTTGTTTGAATATCTTTTTATCTATACAGTATCTACTAATATATTTTGGATTGTAACCAAAGTCAGATGGTCTGTATGCTCTACCATTTTTAAGTCTACCTTGCAAATTAACAGACAAAGGTGGTTTATGTGTAAACATTTCACCCCATTGACCTGTACCTTGACTACTGTTATACAACATTTCAGCTATATCGTTTCTTGTACGTTGTTGTAAAGAACCACCACCTAACTCATTAGATTCTTGAGCTTCACCTTCACCTTCATCCATACCAGGTGCGGTATGTTTTGGTTTAGGTTTGTACACTTCATCATGCTCAGGTTCATCTCTGAACATATCTAATATTAGACTTAATTGTTCTGCATACTTTTGTACTTTACGATAGCTAATTGTCTGACCGTAACCATGATTAGTAATACTTTGAAAGAATCTAGTGATAGTTCTTTCTGCATAAATAATCTGTTGTTTACGGTAATCAGTAACTGTATCATCATCTCTTATCATGGCAAAACAAGATGACATTACAACCCATTCATCATTGTATTTATAACTAGCATACCTACGGTTAGTATCATTGTCTGGTACTTTCCATTTGCTAGCTAAACCCATAAGTATTATTTCTGCAATACCTGATTCATAAACTAACTTCATAGTTTTTTGTTGTAATGTACCTAAACATTGTGATGGCTCAGATAACGCAAGTTTGTTCTCGTATAAAAGATGGTTAACTCTAACTTCTTCTAGTACATGAACAGCTTCTGCACGTACACCAGGCTTTAGCTTACCCATAGTTTTAGGACTCCACTTGGCATGACCAAGTTCATGTCTACGTATCATACGACTATGATTGATACCACATTCCGAACACTCTCTGTCGAGTGGAACTGTCATCTGTCTGTTGAGATTATCTGTAGAACCTTCGGGACTATTGTTAATAGTACCTACTACTTCCCACTTCTCACCAGTAACAATTTCTGGATATGGATAAGCTTTGCTGTTAGGCACGAGCTAATGTAACAGCATCTATTAATTCTTCTGCTTTGTCTGCAAAGATTAACTTAGCTGCTTGTTCAGGTGTGAAACCTTTACCTTGTAGTGCAAAGAACTCTGTCCATGCACGTACTGAAATACGTTCCTCATCATCTTCTACCATTGTTGTGTCATTGATTACACCGTGCCACTCATCTGGAAACTGTTCCATTGCTTTAGGGTGTATACTGTCAACATATATTTTTACAGGGAATCTATCTTTTAACGCTAGTGGCAATGACTCAGGTGGACTGTTCGTAGTAGCTACGACTTGAAAGCCTTCAGCTGGACGTACTGTCTCCTTAGTATCATTGTTCAATGTCAACATTGCTATGTCTTGGTCATCAAGAATAGCGTGTAGAAATGTCATAGCATCTGGTGAAGCATGGTCTATCTCGTTGATAACCAATCTACCACCATTACGCCATGCTTGAATAGCAATACCATCATGCCATTCAAAGCCACCGTCTTTAGCAGGCTTATAGAAACCTTCTAAGTTAGCAGCTGCCGTATCTTCTGTCATAGTAATCTGATAAACATTAGCTTTACCGTCCATATCTAATGGAGTGCTTTGCTTAACAGCACTGTATGTTTTACCTGTACCTGGTGGACCGTATAGTAATGTTCTACGTGTCTTACCTAGCACAGATGATATCATCTTCCAACAATCATTGTTGCTCATAGTATCTCCTCTTTATAGTTAGGGACAAACCGACAATATATATCTATCTGTCCAGTTTTATTTCTTCTTTGTTGTATCTCAAACTTACCTTTGTCTGATAAGTGTGCAATATTACGCTGAGTCATAGACTCAATGTTTGCTTTAACACCACTAATCCACTTGTCTTTAGTAGATATAATGAACCATTGTTCTGGTGATGATAAAAGTATTCTTACTTTGTCATCTGTTAATAGACTAGGTTGTTTACCTTTTCTATTTAGATATGGTTCAGGTGGTGTAGCAGCTTGCATTCCTTCAGGCATCATTGTCTTGCTCCTTTAGGAAGTCTTCTGCATCATCGCCAATATGTGTAGCATGATGCATAACATTATCAACAGTCATGTCAATAAGTTTATCTTCGTCATCTACTCTATTAGCTTGAATAGATGTTGGTTGCATAGCTAACCAATTTTGAAATAACCCAATCTCTACTGCTTGCTCATATATATCTTCTATATCTTGTCGCGTATATGTATCTTTCTCTAGATACATTGGATTACTATTAATGTAATCAGCCATAGTTTCTGCACGTGCATGAGTTACTATTTCCATGCCACGATTAACAGCATTAATTAAACTATCTGCCCATACTTCAACACGATATATCATATGTCTACCGTCATTGTCGTCTGGTATAAACGTTTTGTCATTAACACTGTCATCAGCCATATAGTTAGCAACAATATAATACTTATGCATATCGCGCTTTCTACTGGACAATCCTATTACTTCCATTATATTTCCTTTCTTTTATAGTCGACTTCTCTCGAACCTCTTGGCAGAGAGAGAAGGAGACATGACTGAGTGGTATGTCGTAGGGCAACGATGTAACTCAGTCACACTCCAATAGCTACGTACGTGTAGCTTGTAACACACCTTCATAGTTTCTTCGCCTAAGCTACTACTTACTATTACTACTATGTGCTACAAGCTACTCACAGAATCACTTGCGTGACTTTGGGCTATGCTGTGAATAGCTAGCGTTAGTTAATCTACTAGACTTGATAGTCCTGATATGCTAAACATACTTGGTTTATAAGATTTAAATTCTATATCACCATCGTTGTCTACATTACTTACCATCATATCTATCTGTGCAATAGCGTCTTCCATTGTTACGTCACCATTAAAGGTAAAGTCAACTGATAATATATTCTCATCACGCCTTGCGTTACTATCTACATATTTGTATGTCATAGTTTCTCCTTATTATTTTTGTGCTATATACATAGATATAAATAAAAACGCTATTGGAATTATTACACCTACTAACATAACTTCTGTTGTTAATTCACTCATTATCTACCAAATTGTTTAATCATATTTACAAATGAGTTAGTATGTTCTTGTTCTACCATACCAAAGTTTTCTATTGGATAATCTGTTCGGTGTGGTTCGGGTAAATCATACTCAAACTCATCAAGAAACTTATTAACTATCTCTACTTTATATGTCTCTGCTATGTGTTGTAATAATAAAAATGGTTCACCCCATGCAGTTTGAAATGTAAGAACAATACTTTTATCGTCTTTACTTATTATTTCAGTGTCTCTGTCACCCCATTTAGTACCCCAGTTAAGATACTGCCAGTCAATAGAGTTAGTACATTTATATTTTTCTTTTAACTCATCAAGTTTCATATCTAATACTGGACGTCTAGTACCGTCATCATCTTCATACCAATTTCTATATCTAACATCATCAATAGTTATTGAACCACTATGTATATCTGTTAATTCTGAAGGTGTTGGCATTGTATTAGCTAAATAAAATACACCTTCGTTAATAGTTATATCATCATATAATTCATCTAAACTATTTTTATCTCCTGTAATTACTGCGTTATTTGTTACCCAATTAGGCATTATTCCTCCTCGTTTATAGTTTCTTTATTGATTTGATATAAGAATGCCTCAAGTATCATTGCACTGTGTGAACGTAACTCATCACGCACTCTATCATTTTTACTCCAGTTAAGTAAGTCTCTTATTAACCATAAGATTATCCTCGTTAACTGTTTGTTGTTTAATAATTGTAATTTTTCTATAGCTTTATCCATTGTATCCTTTCTTAGACAGCTTCGTGCTGAACCCGTGAGAGCGAAGCACGAAGTCTATCTTATCTTTTAATTAAAAGGGTGAATCTTCAAAGATAAACTTTGACGCTGTTATATTTAATGCGTCTAAGTCACTTGCTATCTTTGCGTCAACTAATCCCTCATGGTATGCAGTTATTGCATTTTCAATCATCGTGTTTAGTTTATTAATTTCTGCAGCATTTAATATAGGTTTGATTATATCTAATGCATTTTTAATTTCGATTATGTTATCCATAATATTCCTTTCATAGTGTTATCTAGTATACATACATGCCTGACTTAACAGACATGTATATAATATTTATCTTGAGCAATTACATATATGATTATGTACTTTGTTTATACAATAACTCATCTGAATGCCAATCGCATTTGTGTTAACTTACTTAATGGTCTACGAGATACTTCCCATAGGTCTTGTCCATTCATATATGCTTGGTTAGCACAGTCAACGTAATGAATGTTAAGTGGATACTTAATTAGTTCTCCACTACTATCTCGTTTCGTACCTGGTTTATAGTATGCATCTTTATGAAAGATTATAGGGTACGTACATACTCTACATATTTTCTTAGTTTTAAATTTAGTCATAACTTAATTCCTTTCTATTGACTAATTACTTTATAGTAAGAACATATTATTTCTTTACGCCTCTTTCTGCGATATGTTCTATAGTATCTACCAAAGGGGTTGATAGATACTAACAACATATAGTTGTTTAGAAGTTAGCTTCTTCAGCTTCCATAACCTCTACTTCTACAACCTCAGCTACATTAACTTCGGTCTTAGGACCTTTGTAATATAGTGATGTTGGGCTTTGGTTATGTAACTCGAGCAGTTGCTTTTCAGCATCGTATTTTTGTTGTAACAAAGCCGCAACTGTTGGCTCTGTTTTATCTAAGTGTAACCACATAGTGTTAGTAGTTTTCTTAGTTTTGCTGTATCTAGGCATAGCTGGTTGTAATCTATCCTCAAATGGTAGTTCTTTACCAGTTACGCCACATATAGGTGTTACCCATTCTCTTGTAGTTGCCATAATAATAACCTCCTTTTATTATTGTTAATTTGTTATTTATAGCTGATATATACATTTTATATATATCTAGAGTCTTTCTGACCCCGTGGGTCGGAAGAAAGACTTTGAGATATATACAACTCATATGTTCATTATGTGACAAACCTCGCAATAGATAACGCTATTTTTATTTGGGTGGTCATTAGAACAAGTGTATTTATTAGGCATAGTATCTCCTTAACATAATATAGAATCAGACGTTCTGACTCTATGAGTCGGAAGAACGTCTTATGCTTTAGTGTGTAGTTATATATAGATTACATATCCTTACAAGGGAACTTAAAGTAACCATATATCTCTTTAAATTAAAGCATCTAGTATTCATACCTTCTGACTCTGTGAGTCGGAAGAAGGTATGTATACAAGAAGATATATTTTTCTATAAGCTTCTGTAATTATGTACCTATTACAAGTGTATGACTAGCATATGTCAATCTTAGGTCTTACTATATAGTACGTATGTCTAAAAATATATGCTGGTAATTCAGAAGAAACCCTGTCCGTATAGGCGTTAGCGGGCATTAGGGGTAAATGTTTGACTTAACATGTTTTAATGTCCCTGGGTACTGCCTTTGTCTTTCTAGTGTACTGTCTTGCCAGTCAGCAGCTTTCCGCATCCCGATTGCAACTTCACCTGTAACAAAATACTTGTGTTAAGTGTTTGTAATATTTAGAACTATAACATATAATTCTCACTATACAAACATCTAATGAAAGATAGTGAAATATGGTAGATACTACCAATAATGTAATCTGCATAGCAGAGGGCTGTCGAAAGAAACTTAAGGGCAAGCAACGCAAATTTTGCTCTCCTACTTGCCAAAAACGACAGTTTGCTAGAGACAAATACTATAACAAAGAAGATGACATAAAACCTATCAATATAGATAGAAAATCAGACGATGGCGACTATGCTAGTGTTAGAAGGGGTCAGTATTATCGAGCTTTCGTAAGCGAAGGAATAGCTGACCAAGTTGCAACAGGCGACATGACGGTAGCTGACGCAGCTTCCATGCTAGGTTGCACGTCTGCTACTGTCTCTCGCATGCTCGCTGCCTACAAGATAGACAGTAGAAATGAGATAGCTGCAGAAGATTGGGAGTTATCAGAGGATGCCAAAGACGCATTAGAAAATTTCGCTACCTTCCGACAAAAATACTTCCGAACCGAACTAGGTAAACAGTATGACACCGCGCCTTTTCATACTAACTGGATAAATAACATTATAGATAGTATAGAAAACGGTAAAGAGTTACTTATCTTAAGCCCCCCTAGACATGGAAAGACAGAACTGTTAATACATTTTGCTGTGTATCAGATATGTAAGAATCCAAACACACGTATCATGTGGGTAGGTGGGAACGAAGATATAGCTAAAAATGCCCTTAGCGCAGTCTTAGACGTGCTTGACACGAACGAAGAACTCAGAGATGCATATTGTATGCCAGGAACATCTTTTAAACCAGATAACCGTTCTGGTAAAAACTGGTCACAAAATCAGTTTACTGTAGGTACTCGTACAGTTGCAGGTATTAAGTCACCGACAATGGTAGCTGTAGGTAAGGGTGGAAAGATTCTATCACGTGACTGTGACATAATTATTGCTGATGACATTGAGGACCACCAAACTACTATGCAACCTGGTGCAAGAGAAAGTACTAGGCAATGGTGGACTACAACATTATCAAGTCGTAAAGAGGAACACACAGCTGTAATTGTTATTGGGTCTAGACAGCACCCTGATGATTTATATAATCACTTACTTGCATCAGATAACTTTACAAGCATAGTAGAAACAGCACACGCTATAGATTGTCAAGTACCAGAACACGAAGAAGAAAATCATATCGAATGTATGTTATGGGCTAACAAACGTTCTTTTAAATGGTTAATGTCTAGGTTACATTCTGCTGAATCAACAGGTGGTAGACAAACATTCGAGATGGTTTATTTTAATCAAGCATACATAGAGGGTACACAGATATTTACAATGCCTATGGTTGACCAATGTATGAGACCAGACTTAACGTTAGGTCAAGTGTATAAAAACTTACACTT
>Ga0208793_1000999_pt1 | contig 17462 bp, 21 predicted proteins | sample 17_taG_FD_184092 | JGI IMG/M metagenome (GOLD analysis project Ga0208793, IMG submission 184092) | Marine viral communities from the Subarctic Pacific Ocean - 17_ETSP_OMZ_AT15314 metaG (SPAdes) (version 2) | ecosystem: Environmental > Aquatic > Marine > Oceanic | place: Pacific Ocean | collected...
TTATTCAATTTGGGATGATCTACCATATCCAATGTGGAACGCCCCTTATTACGGTAGTTGTGATTTGATTATGGGAATCAGTAAGCAATCAGATAATATACATAGAGAAGTTCTTAAACAGAACGGATTTGGGGTATGTGATTATGATAAAACAACCAAAGCAAAAAATAATGATATTATTACTGGATATGTGCCTCATGGTTTAGATCACAATATATATAAACCACTTCCAGACAATGACCCAGCATATGTTAAAATATTAGAACAAGTAAAAACAAACAATGATGCTGAATTTGTAGTGTTTTGGAATAACAGGAATATTAGAAGAAAACAACCAGCAGATGTAATTTTATCGTTTAAAATGTTCAATGATATGTTACCAGAAGAGCAGCGATCAAAAACAATGTTATTGATGCATACCACAGCAGTTGACACAAATGGAACAGACTTAAGAGCAGTAGCAAAACACATTGCCCCGAATTGTAAAATTGTATTTTCTGAAGCAAAACTCTCAATACAAGATCTCAACGCAGTATATAACTCAGTAGATGTAGTAATTAATATAGCCAGCAATGAAGGATGGGGACTGAGTAGTACCGAAGCATTATTATCTGGAACTCCTATCATTAATAATGTTACTGGTGGTTTACAAGATCAGTGTGGATTTAGAGATGAACATGGGAAATTAATCGAATTCACTCAAGACTTTCCAACTAATCATAAAGCAAAATATGTAGATCATGGAGTATGGGTGAAGCCAATATTTCCTAGTAATAGATCAATACAAGGATCTGTAGCAACTCCATTTATATTCGACGACCGAGTTCAATCAGAACATGTAGCAACTGCAATATATGATTGGTATATTACTGAGCCAGAACAAAGAAAGGCAGCTGGTTTAGCAGGAAGAGAGTTTTGTTTAGAGAATGGATTAACTTCTGAGCAAATGGGTAATAAAATGATTGAAATGATGGACATGTTAATAAGTCGACCAATAACACGTCCTAGATACACATTTAACAAAGTAGAAGAAAAACAATACGAAAACATAGGAATAGCATAATGAGAAAAGTAGTTATATCATCGCCAGTCGCAACACAATCTGGTTACGGACATCACGCCCGAGAAATTATTAAACAGTTTATAGATAAAAAAGGCAAAGAATGGGAAATTAACCTACTATCAATGCCGTGGGGCAATACACCATTTACATATCCTATACCAAGTGATTGGAAACAACGATTTGTCGGATTACCATTACAGACTAAACCGGATATTTGGGTACAAATAACAGTACCAAATGAGTTTCAAGCAGTTGGTCAATATAATATAGGAGTAACTGCTGGTACAGAAGGAAATGTTTGTAATCCAGAGTGGATTGATCGAATCAATCAGATGCAATTAATAATTGTACCAAGTGAATTCACAAAGAAAACATTTGAAGATACTGCAGCACAATCAGGCAAACCTATAACAACAAATATTCAAGTTATTTCAGAATATTTTGATGATACTGTATATAGCAATAAAAACGTAACAACATCAATACCAGCATTAGATTCAATTAAAGAAAAGAATGCATTCTTAATGTGTGGTCATTGGCTACAAGGTAATTTAGGAGAAGATCGAAAAAATATTAGTGGTGCGTTGCATTGTTTCTTTACGGCGTTCAAAGACAAACAAAGATCTACGCAACCAGCATTGGTATTGAAAACTAGCGGTGCAACATATAGCATAACAGATCGATGGGAAATTGAAAAAAAGATAGAACAAGTACGAAATACTTTTGGAAATGAAGTACACAAACTACCTCCAGTATACCTATTGCATGGAGATTTGACTAATGCAGAAATGAATGCGTTATATAATCATCCCAAGATTAAAGCAATGGTATCATTTACCAAGGCAGAAGGATTCGGAAGACCGTTACTCGAATTTGCATCAACAGGGAAGCCTATCATGGCTCCACATTATTCTGGCCAGGCAGACTTCTTGAAAAAAGAATTTATATGTGCATTACCAGGAACAATGACAAATATACATGAATCTGCAGCAAATGATTTTCTTTTAAAAGAAGCACAGTGGTTTACAGTTGATTATGGATATGCTAGTAAAATGTTTGTTGATATACTAAAGAATACTAAGAAATGGAATGAGTTATCAAAAAGACAACGATATTTTGTTAATAGTAACTTTACTGAAACGGCTATGATGAAGCGGTATGATGAAGTATTAGAAATTATTGACGCTGGAACTGAATCTATTCCAAAACATGTAGAATTAAAACTTCCTAAATTAGAATTGCCAAAACTACAAAAAGTATAGGATTTTTGATATAAATTTTATATTATATATATATGAAGATAAGTTACGCAATTACCGTCTGTAATGAATTCGAAGAAATTCAAAAGCTAATTCCGTTTTTATTAGAAAATAAACGAGAGGAAGATGAAATTGTTATACAACAAGATTCACGTGGTAGTGTTAAAGGATTACCTGATGTTAAAGTTAAAGAATATTGTGAAGGGTTAAGTAATGTTAAGTATATAACATTTGATCTAAACAACCACTTTGCTAATTTCAAAAATAACCTAACAGATAATTGCACTGGAGATTATATATTCCAGATAGATGCTGATGAGATACCTACCACGTATATGTTGGATATGATACCTGAAGTATTAAAACATAATGACGTTGATGTGTTAAAGGTTCCGAGAATAAATACGGTAGAAGGACTCACACAAGAACATGTAGATAAGTGGAATTGGAACGTTAACAATCAAGGTTGGGTAAACTTTCCAGACTTTCAATGGCGTGTTTATAAGAATGATAACAAGATAAAATGGAAAAATCCAGTTCACGAAGTATTAGACGGTTATCAAACAATAAGTTATCTTCCAACAAATGAAGAGTGGTGTTTACGTCATGATAAGGTGATAGCAAAACAAGAACAACAAAATAAATTATATGAAGGATTATAAAATGAAAACAAAAGTATTAATTACAGGAGGTTTAGGATTTATTGGTTATAACTTAGTAAAGCGCCTATTAGAGACTTCAGAATATGAAATAACCGTTATTGATAATTTAACATCAGATTCAAGTGATATTAACAATAAACACGAAGGAGTTAATTATATTATTGATGATATTAACAATATTAATAATGAGAAATATCAAAACGTATCATATGATTTGATCTTTCATTTGGCAGCACTTGCTCGCATTCAGCCTTCATTTGAAGATCCTGTTTCATATTTTCAATCAAATGTATTAGGTACTGTAAATATTTGCGAATTAGCAAGAAGATGCGGAGCCAAAATTATGTATGCTGCTAGTAGTTCGGCATATGGTGGTCCTAAATTGAACCCATATGCCTTTACTAAATATACTGGTGAAGAGATTCTAAAAATGTATGCAGAACTATATGACATATCAACAGTATGTGCCAGATTTTTTAACGTGTATGGAGATCGTCAACCAACCGAAGGAACATACGCAACTATTATAGGTATTTTCGAAAGACAGTATTCAAATGGTGAATCATTAACTATAACTGGGGATGGAGAACAACGCAGAGATTTTACTCATGTATATGATATTTGTGATGGATTGATATGTTTGAGTAAAGATAAACATAGAGGAGAAGTTTATAACTTAGGTACTGGAACAAATTATTCTATAAATGAAATTGCTGCCATGTTTAGTGATGCCACTACGTATATTCCATCACGACCAGGAGAAGCAAGAATTACATTAGCTGATATATCTGCTACGAAAAAATTTGGTTATCAACCTAAACAAAATATTACTAATTACATACAATCATTTAAAAAATCACCAAGTGAAGCATAAAAATATTTTATTTGTAACTACACAATATCGTGTTGGTGAGCGTATATATCCTATTATTTCTAAATTATCAGAATATTACAATTTAGATTTAATGAAGTTATACCAAATGAATTCTACATATCAATGGCCAGGCGATAATGATTTAAGAAATTATTTTGATAAACAGTATTTACAGTATTTTGACAATGTTCATACAAATATAAATGCAAACTATGATAAATATGATTTAATTATTACAGATGATAATCGTCAGTTCAATGGATTATCTGAAATATTTCATCGTAAAAAATGTTTAGTATTAGCATGTAGCCATGGAGTTACAGAACATGGATATGAAACAAAAAATGTTGGCAAATCATATGATAAATGTTTTGTATTTGGTCGCAAGGAGGTTAAACACAGTTATCAGCTTCCAGCTGGAATACCTGCAAACGATATACTAAAAACATATTCGAATATTGAAAAAAAGCATATACTAGTCATTGTTAATTATTTAGGTCATGAAGGACAAATATCTACTGGTAATGGTACTTTTTTTAAACTATTCGATAAACAAGTTTTTGACTCAATTGATTTATTATCATTACAACAACAAAGTGGATATCCCGTAGTGATAAAATTAAAATCTAGAATTGGTCTTAATATGCAAAAAAATAAACAATACTTAAATAGCATATTACCTGAAAGTTTAGATTACAATATTGTCTATGACGTAGAAGACGATAACAAATTAATTGCTCAAAGTGCGGAAGTATATAGTGCTCCTAGTACCTTAGCTTTAAAACCTATACAATTAGGAATACCAACTACATTGATTCCAGAAACAGGCCAAACAGGTATTTTTTATGATTATGAAACTAATAAAAATTTTATTGAAGATACGTTAGAGGGAGGCAAAGATTTTAATAGTACTCAATGTTTTTTAAAATATATAGAAAGGTGTATAAATGAATAAAGATAATATAATAATATATGTATCTTCTAGAAATAACTATGATATGCTAGAAGGCGAAGTGTTAAAAAATATTGATACCGAAGGTTTTGAATTTATTAACGTTGATGATAAATCTTGTGATGAAGAAATTGCAAAAGGTAAAACTATTTGTAAAAATCATGATATTGTTTTTCTAGAAAATAAATCTAGAGGAGTACAAATGGCTACTCAAACATTAATTGATTTTATTAATGAATCTAGGCCCAATTGTAAATGGATAATATGTTTTCAACATGATCATTATCCTTTAAGTAAAGATTTCTTTTGTTCTATAAATAAACGAATAGAAGATAATCTTTTAGATGAATTTGGACTTATAGGATTTAATGTGTTAGATAAAGGTAATTACACCGGAGATGCATATAATAGATTCTCACAAGGCAAATCACCGTTAGGTATGATCGGAATGTGTCATTTATCTATTCATGATAGAACTGGTAGATGGTTATGTCCAAGCCAACAAGGTCAGTTATTAAAACAAGATATTTGGAAAACACCATTTATAGTAGAATTTCCAATGTGGGCATCAGTTGGAATCAACGTTGATAAATGGAATAAGGTTATCAAACCTACAACTGATTATCATTTTCACTTATGGTTACCTGATATTGCTATGCAATTTAATTATAAAAATTATCCTTGTTTGATACTACCTGATTTATATACATTAAACGATCAACATTTAAAAACAAAATATGGTATAGATCAATCGTCTGCACCAGGAGCACGAAGAGGTAATGAATATCATTTTGGAAAATATTCTAATTTTGATGCATGGACAGAAAGATGGGGTTGGTACTATGAAGATATAGTAAATGATTTTGAACAAATAAAATATAATTACAAAGATACATTAATATGGGACTATTATCATCACGATATAACAACAGGCCCATTAAAAAGTTTTAATATATGAAAATATTAGTTACAGGTGCAGCAGGATTAATCGGTAGTCATACAACAGATTTATTAATTGAAGCAGGACATATGGTTGATGGAATTGACGATTTATCATATGGGACTTTAAATAATTTGTCAGATGCTATAAAAAATAAAAATTTTAAATTTATACATGACAAAGTAGAAAATATCGACAACTATAAAACAAAATATGATGTTATATATCATTTTGCATCATTAAAAAAAGCATGGGATGGTAGTGTGTTATCTGCAGATATTTTAGATACAAATTATTATATGACTAAAATTTTAGTTCAACGTTGTTTGCAACATAAAACTAAGTTTATATTTGCATCTACTAGTGATATATATGGTAATTCAAAAACATTTTGCGAAGATGACAACATAACAATGGGTGCTCCTACTAATATTCGATATTCATATGCTTTATCAAAATGGTATAGTGAACAACACATACTAAATACCTTTCAACAACAAGGGTTAGAGTGTACCGTGATACGTATCTTTGGATGTGCTTCAAAACGTTCTTCAACAACATGGAGTGGAGGACATATTCCATTATTTGCTAAATTAGCAGCTCAAGGTAAAGACATTGTAATACATGGTGATGGATTGCAAACTAGATCAATTTCTCACGCAAATGATATAGCAACTGGATTTGTAAGTATTTTAAATAATCAACAAACAACAAATGGTGAAATTATAAATTTAGGAACCGATGAACAAACTACAGTAAAATACACTGCGGAATATATTAATAATTATTTTAAAAATCAATCAGACATAATATTTGTTCCATCAGAAAAAATATTTGGAAATTATCAAGAAATATTAGTTAGATTTGCTAATATTACAAAAGCAGAAAAATTACTAGATTATAAAATTAAAAAAAATACAAATGAAGTAATTCAAGAAATTTGTTTAAACATACAAAATAAAAAATGAAAATAGCAGTAATAACCCCAGTATTTCATTTAGACGGAATCGTACAATTACTTATAAATAAAAGTAACGAGTTATATCTTCGTGAAGAATCATCAAAAGAACAAGTTAGAAATTTACTATTAAAACGTAATATTGATACTATAGTTTGTAATCCAAATCAACAAACATATAAAATTGATGAAGAGCTACTACAAGGAACCAATGTTAACTTAATCAATACATGTTCAACTGGTATGAATCATATCGACGTTGAATATTGTAAGAAACAAAACATTAAAATTTTGTCTTTAACTAAAGATTATGAATTAATTAAACAGTTACCATCAACATCTGAATTAGCATTTGGACTGATGTTGTCATTGTTACGAAGTATACCACAAAGCAAACAACATGTTTCTGAATATAATTGGGACTATATACCATTTATAGGACGAGAAGTTAAATCATTAACAATAGGTATCATTGGTTACGGTCGATTAGGAAAGATGATGTACAATTATTGCAAAGCTTTTGGAGCTAATGTAAAAGTATATGATCCATATAAACGAGATGAAATGGATGATGCATTTTTACTTAATACGTATTGCGAGTTAACAGATATGTTCAAACAATGTGATGTTATATCGTTACACGTTCATGTTACTGATGAAACGAAGTACATGATTAATAAAGATTTACTTGGATATAGTAAAAAATCTCCATATATTATTAATACCAGTAGAGGTGAAATAGTTAACGAAAAAGATATTGTAGAAGCATTGGAAAATAAAGTTATATCAGGTTATGGTGCAGATGTAGTTGAAAATGAATTTGACGACTTACAAGCATCTCCTATTATACAAGCAATGAATCAAGGAGAAAATATAATAGTTACGCCACATACTGGCGGAATGACAATTGAAGGTCAAACTAGAGCATATAAATGGGCAATAAATAAATTATGAAAATATTAGTAATTATACCAGCAAAAACAGATTCAACTAGATTACCTAAAAAAAATATACAAAAAATTAAAGGTAAAACATTAGTTGAATATTCAATTGATTATGCTAAACAAAGTAAGTATAATCCTGAAATTATAGTTTCATCAGAGAGTGATGACGTATTAAAAATAGCATTAGATAACCAAGTAGGGTTTACAGAACGCCCGGCTCATTTACTTAAGGATGCAGAGGTAACCGACGTATATATTGACATATTAAAAAATACCACAACTAAATATGATCTAATAGTTTGTTTACAACCTGATCATCCAGATAGAGAACATACTTTTGATTATTGTGTAGATTATATGATAGATAATAACTATGACGATTTGATTACAATTGAGCCATCATTTAAACGGAGTGGATCTGTTAGAATTTTTAAATATGATCATTTACTAAACAGTAATGTTTCAAAAAGAATAGGATGTATAAAAGATGATGCAACCGATATACATTACCAACAAGATTTAGAACGAGCAAAAGAACGACTATGAATATTATAGCAGAAATAGGATGGAACCATATGGGAGATATGGCATTAGCAAAACAAATGATTATTGAAGCTTCAACAAATGGAGCCACACATGCAAAGTTTCAATCATGGTCAGTAAGTAATCTTAAACCTGGAGTATGGGATACTGATGGTCGTCGTGAAATATATGAAAAAGCTCAATTAACATTAGCTGACCATAAATATCTTAAACAGGTATGCGATGATAATAATATCGAATTTATGTCATCTGTATTTTCATTGGAAGATGTTGGGTTATACAAACAAGTAACAACAAAATGTGTAAAAATACCATCATTTGAAAGTAGAAATTATCCACTTATTAAAAAATGTATGGATGTGTTTGATAAAGTATATATATCAATCGGAACTACTACATGGGATGAAGTTAAAGAGTTAGCACGTATTATTGATATTAATAAAACGTGTATAATGCATTGTGTTTCAACATATCCATTACATCCAAAAAATGCAAATATTTTAAAATTAAAAGAATTAAATAAATTATTTAAATGGGTTGGATATTCAGATCATATGCAAGGTGTTGAATCTGCAAAAGTTGCATTAGAATTTGGAATACATGCAATTGAAAAACATTTTACGGTAGATAATGAATTGCCAGGGAGAGACAATAAATTTGCAATACTTCCTAAACAATTAAATGATTTATCTGAATACTTAAAATTACGAAATGATATGATGATTGATAATGGACTAGATTATCAAGATTTTGAGTTAGATTCAAGACTAAATTATACAGGTAGATTCGATGGATAATATTAGCATTATTATAAGAAATAGAAACGAGGCTGAGTTTATAGGATTTGCTATTCAATCTTGTTTAGATCATTTCAAAAAACCAGAAATTATAATAGTAGATAATAAATCTACTGATGATTCATTAGAAATTGTCAATTTATTTAAAGATCGAACTACAATTAAAATTATATCAATTGACGACTATACGCCTGGCAAATCAATTAATATGGGTGTTAAACAATGTTCTAATGATTATATTTTAGTATTGTCAGCTCATGCTCAGATTACTAACATGAATCTTGAACGAGTTGTAATGCATTTTAAAAACAGAAATGTAGCAGTATTTGGAAATCAAATTCCTGTATATAAAGGCAAAAAAATATCAAAAAGATATATCTGGAGTCATTTTTCCGAAGATGAAACATTGGATATGTATTCAGATATAGAACAACGTTATTTTCTTCATAACGCATTTTGTTTTTATGAAAAAGCCGTTTTAGTTAATAATCCAATGCCAGAACAATATCCAGGCAAAGAAGATAGATATTGGGCAAAAGATATGATAGATAAACATCAACATTACATTTACGAATCATCTATATCAGTTAATCATTTTTATACTGGTAATGGAGCAACATGGAAAGGAATAGGATGAATATATTAGCAGTATTAGTTAACTATGGTGAAGAACAATTAAATTATTTACAACAAGTTGTTACCGAGTTAAAAAGTTTTCAAAAATATAATGTAACTGTTATAGTTAATTCTAATATTTCATTAAATCAGATTAACGGTATTGATAATTTAAATGTAATAAAATTAAATGATTACCAATTATTACCATTAACATGTAGAAAAGTTATATGGGAACATAGGAACAATTTTGATATTTTTATGTTTGGTGAAAACGATCATTTGTTTAAAGAACATCATGTAGACAAGTATTTAGAATATAATAAAATTTTACCAAAAGATAGGATAACGGGATTAATACAATATGAAGAAAATGAAACAGGTAAATATTATCCAGCATATCATGCTCACTATAAATGGGACAATAATAGTGTAGAAGAATATGGTAATAAAAAGTTTGCACATTTTACTAATATACATCAAGCTACATTTATATTAACAAAAGAACAGTTATTAGATATAGGAAAGAAACATGATTTTACTAAGTTTTTTGGATCATCACAATACAGTGTAAAATGTAAAGTTAATACCGATATCTATCAATTTTGTGGAATGAAAAAAATGATTTGTATAAGTGAATTTGAAGATAATTTAATTCATCATTTACCTAACATATATATTAATGGTACAAATGGAAGAGCAAAATTAGGACGTAATCATACGCATATGATAAATTCAATAAAGGAAATATTATGATAAATTTAGAAGAAAAGGTAAATCAGTTATATAATACTAAATCTGATATTAATGAGCACCTTCCAACAATAATAAGATATGGACAAGAATGTGATCATATTACTGAAATGGGTGTTCGTAGTATTTTATCTACATGGGGTTGGTTAGCAGCTGCTCCTAAGAAAAAATTAATTTCATATGATTTACAAAATCCAAGTAAATGGGGTGGCAACATTAATGATGTTATAGAAACCGCAAAAGCATATGGCATAAATTTTGAATTTATTGAAGCTGATGTTTTAAAGATTGATATTGAAGAAACTGATTTATTGTTTATCGATACATGGCATCATTATAATCAATTAACAGCTGAATTAAAAAAACATTCGAACAAAGTTAAAAAATATATATGTTTTCATGACACAACTTCATATGAACACCATAGCGAACCAACTACTTCAGAAAACTCATATTCAGACGAATTAATTTGGGAAAAGGGTTTATGGGATGCTGTTACTGAGTTTTTGGATGCAAATGCAGACACATGGAGATTAAAAGAACGATTTACTAACAATAATGGTTTTACAATTATAGAACGTATTAAATGAAAATAATTTATAGAATATCAGATGCTGGTTATAAAAAAGAAAAACCAGATTACATAGACAACGAAACATGTTTAGTAAATGCTTCGACGAGATTTGAACGAGAAGATTGGTTGGTCATTGCTGATAACTGCAGTGATGAAACTACAGATATGGTAAAAGCAGTAACAACGTCTTTTCATCTAGGAGATAGTAAACTTAAATCTGTTTCGGTAGGACATGGTGCGGGTACATTTAACATAGCATTAGACGAAGCATTGCAATACAATGATGACGACATAGTTTATTTCATAGAAAATGATTATATACACAAACCAGAGTCTGCAAAGATAATACAAGAAGGATTTGATTTAGGAGCGTCATTTGTTGCACTATACGATCATCCAGATAAATACCTAGACCCAAGTAAAGGAGGTAATCCGTATTGCCAAGGCGGGGGTGAAGATACAAGAGTATATCTAACTAACAGCTGTCATTGGAAAATAACCAATAGCACAACAATGACATTTGCTGCAAAAGTATCCACACTAAAACGAGTAGAAGCAACATTGAGAAAACATACATCGGGAACACATCCTAATGATTTCCAAATGTTTTTAGAGTTAAGACAACAAGGAGAGTTGTTGATAACACCTTTACCAGGCTATGCTACACACGGAGAGACAGCTTGGCTATCGCCATTAACCAATTGGAAAGCATATACGATATGATATCAGTAATTATCCCAACATATAAAAGTCCTGATATGCTAGATTTATGTTTAAGATCTGCAATTGAAGGGCAAAAGAATCAAAACCAAATCATAGTTGTAGTAGATGGATTCTATAATCTAAATAAAGAAGTACTCGAAAAATGGTCGGAACATATTGATATTTTAAACTTAGAACAAAATGTTGGACTGTGTAGGGGAACAAACTTAGGTGTTTATAATGCAAAACATGATAAAATACTCATAGTAAATGATGATAATGTTTTCCCTAAAGATTGGGATGTTATTCTTGAGTTAAATTGGAGTGATGGGGCTTTAATCTCACCCAACCAAATCGAACCATACCCAAGTATGTTCTCTCAATTCCATATTAAAGATTTAGGTAAAAACATAAGTGAATTTGATTTAGATAAATTTTGGGAATATGAAAAATCTATCTCTCTAGAAAAACAAGATGGGTTTGGTTCAACATTACCTATATTCATGTCTAAATTAGATTACTTAAAAATGGGAGGATGGGATGAAAATTATGAATTAGGAATGGTAGCAGATTGGGATTTCTTTTTAAAGGCCGATTTAAACAATATATCCTTAATTAGACTATACAATCTACATTTCTATCACTTTGCTTCAGCATCAACTAATGGTGAATCTCGAAAAAAGGCTGAACGGTCTGGCCATGAATATTCTAAATATAAATGGGGCGGATATATACAACACGATCCCGAATCAAATAAAAAATTTATAGATTAATTTTAAACAATACATATTTATTATTAAAGGATTAAATATGTTATTAAAAAAAGGCTCAAAAGGTAAAGAAGTAAAACAACTTCAAGAAGCTTTAAAAATAGGAGCTGATGGTATATTTGGCCCTGGAACAGAGAAAGCTGTCATGAAATTTCAAAAAGATAATGGACTAGCTGCAGACGGTATTGTAGGTTCCAAGACATGGGAAGCAATAGGGATAGATACAGATCAATCCAGTAACACATCAGCAGAAGATACTGCGTATGATAAAGATAATAAACTTGCAAAGCACGGAACATATACAACCAAAGATGGTCTTGTTATCGATAAAGTGTATTTAGATTCTGATGAATATGTTAGAGATTATGGAAAAATAGAACCTTTGGGATTCTTTATACATCATACAGCTGGATGGGACAATCCATATAACACTGTTAATAATTGGAACAGAGATAAGCGCGGGAGAGTAGCTACTCAATATTGCATTGGTGGAACTAATGTTAAAGGTAAAGCAGCTAAATATGATGGTGTAGTAGTTGAATGTTTTCCTAATAACTATTTAGGATGGCATTTAGGTAAAGTAGGCAATTTCCAAATTTCTAAGATGTCTGGTGGTGTTGAGCTTAACAACTTTGGATATCTCAAAAAGAAAGGCGACAAATATTATACATATGTAAATACAGAAGTCCAGCCAGAGTTTGTTTGCGATTTAGGTTATAAGTTTAGAGGACATCAATATTGGCACGCATATTCAAATAAACAAATTGAGAGTTTACGGCTCTTGATTCTTCACCTACGTGATATTTATCCTAAAATGGATTTGGTAAATGGATTACCAAAACTATTGAAAGAAGGAGTTGCCCCGGCAGATGCATTTGAATTTAACTCAGACGCATATAATGCTAAGCAATTTGGATTATGGACACACACTAATGTTCGTAAAGATAAGTTCGATTGTTTTCCGCAACCGGAGCTAGTAGAAATGTTAAAACAATTATAAATTATAAACAAAAAAAAAGGTTTTATATTATGAACAAGTTACTTTTAAAAATAAAAGGAAAACTTATGGCGTTTGGTAATATCTTTAAAGACGACAATGATATCAACGAAAAAAGTGTAGTTGGATTTGCTTCATTTGCAGTAATGGTAATATTTGCAGTAGCAGATGTTGTTACCGGCTGGGGTGGGGGTGATTTAGTAATTAATGAATTTATATACAATTCATTTTTATGGATTACATTAGGAAGCTTTGGAATTGCAGAAGCTGGTAAAATATTCAAATCAAAATCAAATAACGAATAACATGAGAATAGCATTAATAACATTGATAGTATGGTTAAGTGCATTTAATATTAATGCTCAAATCATTAAAAACTTCTTCAAGTACTCTACGGTATATGCATCTGGTAGGGTTGGACAACCACTTCAAGAGACAAGCAAAGATTGGTATGTTGATCAAGGAAGTAATTTAACAGACGTAACTGAGGTTTATCCATATGATTATACAATATCAGTCGGTATTAGAAAAATAGCTAGATTTGATTACGAAATCAAACCTAATGTATTTTATGATGGGTCGGAAGTAAATGTTGGATCTAAATCAAACGTCGGAGCAGTAAAGGGATTTGAATATATATTCGCGCATGACTGGGTTAGACAATGGGGAGACCAGTATCGAAATCAAACATACTTTTTACGATATCTAGGTAAATATTGGGTTGGTGCTATAAAATTTAACGAAATTGGTGTAGCTGATTTAAGATATTCTCAAGCAGATCTCAGAAGCCGGTTTGCTATAGGTAAATTTTTTAATATTACCGCTGGGGTTGTAGGAAGAACACATAGGCCATATGGTTATAATCCAATTGCAGATTATCTACAATATAATCCATGGTGGAGTTTAGCATATGAATATGGATATACAGATAATTTTTATGGAATTGATTATGACAACGATAATGAGATAGATAATTTTGATTGGACGTGGAATGATCCAGATGGAAATAAAGTTGCTGATACCGATTTAGATTTTAGAAACAATATATATGGTGATATTGTTAACGATTATAATAGTACCATGTTAGATTCAGTAGGAACAATGTACACATTATCAGCCGCAGTTGGATTAGATTTTTATTATTATTCAGATAACGAACGTTTTTGGTGCCATATATGGGGAAATTTATTGCCATTTCATAAACATATAGCCGGCGATAGAGATTTTAGTTACTCTAACTTTATAGGTCAAAATCAATGGTTAGATTATAATGCTGGGGTAATTGCTGGCGCTAAGTTAGGTAAAGGATTTGGTCTGTTTGTAGAAGGAGAATATCTAAAATATTGGGATAGAAAAGTATATTCAGGTAAGATAGGAATTAATTATCAATTTAAATAAGTTTTGTATTATTATATGATAGGTTATTGATATTAATAGAGGTAGAATAATAAATGGCAAAAGAATTAAATGAAGAAACGGGATTTAAAGTAAGTGTAAAGACATTAATTGGTATTGCTGTCGGAATCACAACAATTGTTGGATTTTGGTTTGCATTTCAGGGCGATTTGCAAGTAATGCGTAATGATATCGAAGACGCAAAGAAATTACCAGACCCGGTAATTGATAGAGTTGAATATGATTTAAAAGATCAATTAGTTAGACAAACCATTATGGACACTCAGGATGATGTTGATGAAATAAAAGATGACATGGATCGTATTGAGGCAAAAATAGATAAATTAAAATAGGATATATATATGAAGTATATTATCACATTATTAAGTATATGTATATGTACAATTGTTATGTCGCAGTCTAGATTAACTAATACTACATTTAAAAAAGCAATATCAAAAGGTGTTACTGTAGTACAATTTAATGCAAAGTTTAATAAAGATAATGGATTACGTAATCTTAACGATCTCAATCAATGTCATTGGCATACTGTATTTATTGATCTTAGTCCCGAGTTAAAAAAGAAATATAAGATATATGCAGTACCAACAATAATTGTATTTTATAATGGGTATATTGAGAAAAAATTTAAAGGAAATATAATGCTTGAATTGGATGTAACAATATCTGATATACAAGCGGTAATTGACGAATTATTATTAAATAAATTTTAAGATAAAAATGATACACGAAGTATACTTAGGAATTATAACTGCATTAATTGGTGTTGTTGGCACATTAACAGCAATCTGGCTTAAATACTATTTAGATCGAAAAAAGAATAACCACAATTGTATTATCGATCAAACTATACGAGAAGACGGGGAGTTATTGTCTAAGCTTGAAGATGTCAAGAGTGAATTGTCAGCTGATCGAATTAGTATATTTTCATTTCATAATGGTGGAGAATATTATGCCGGGAAATCAATGCAAAAGCTTTCATGTTCATATGAAGTTGTAAATCTAGGAGTTTCTAGAACACAACTAGATCTACAAAATATACCAGTGTCAGCATGTTTACCTACCCTTCGGCCGTTGATTAAGGATAAAGAGTATCACTGTTACGATATCAAACGAAATTACCCAGAAAGTTTTTGTAAGTATAAATTAATAGAAGGCGGCGTAAAATCAGTATATCAATTTGCTATATTTGATCTCAATAAAAAGGCCATTGGAATTATTCGAGCGGATTATGTTACTAAAAAAGTAAAGTTAACAACTAAAGATCTAGAAACCTTAAAATACCTAGCAATTAAATTACCAGGATATCTTATTAAATAATTTGAATATTCATATATATTTCTTATAATATATAAATGGATATCAAATATATAATCAACTCAGCTTTATTATTTACATTAGGACAATGCATTGTTTGGATACAAGTTAATGGTCCTATCTTATGGCCTTGGGCTAAAACATGGCAGTGGGCATTGACATTACTCGGAATCCCAATCACTTATTTATTTATGGAAGCTACTCGTTTAGCAGTGCGCGGATTTCAAGGAGAGTTTTGGCCCGGCCGATTTGTATCATTTGTTTCTGGTATAGTTATATTTACTGTGATGACTTACTTGTTCCGGGGCGAAGGAATTAATGCAAAAACTGCTACATGTTTAGTATTAGCATTTTCTATTATATTTATACAGCTCTTTTGGAAATAGTTATATTTATATAAAATAGGAATAATACATGAATAAAGCGTACTTATCAAAATTAATTGAACAAGAGACAATTAATGTTAAGATTCAATTAGTTAAAGAGCACATAGAGATAGCTCGAGAAGAGCATATTCGATTATTAGAAAATGCATTTACTGCCGATAAAGGAGTGCTATTATCAGAACAAACAGAAGAAGATAAAACCACGTGGCCAGAAAACACATTAAAGACTCAAGAATTTCTAAAAAACATACCTGGTACGTCGGAAGAAACTAGAGGTTCAAATTTAGTTGCGTATGATGTAACTGTAACTATACCAGCATCCGGCGAACGTAAAACATCTTATAAGAATTTATTTACATTTTATGAAGATGGGTCAGTATATGATTTTAATTTAATGGGTCGCTTTGGTTATAAATACGACGAAAGTAAAAAACTTATAACCATAATGTCAAAAAATCCTGCTGCTATTATTACTTTGGCAGACAGTAAACCATTAGCTACTATTGACGCATCTGGAAAGTTTACGAATTTAGCGTATGCAGAACAGCCAAAGAGTACGTTTGATAAGCCTAAAGAAATTCCATGGTTAGACACATTGCAAACAGTATTAGACTTTGCTGGTCTAATTCCTGTAATTGGAGATGCATTAGATCTTATTAATGCTGTTATATATTTCTGGCGAGACAAATACTTTGAAGGATTTTTATCACTAATCGCCATAATACCAGTAGTTGGTAGCATTATATCATTGGGTGTTAAAGGCGCAATTAAAGGAGCAAAAGCTACATTGTTTAGTAGCAAACTAATTAGTCGATGGTGGCTTAAGGGTGAAACTAAAGCCGTTAAAGAATTTTGTGATTATCTAATGAAGAATGGTGTTTCAGCAAAAGATATTAGAGCAATGGCTAAGCAGTTTGGAAGTTTTGGTTCCATGATGAAA
>Ga0208793_1001000_pt1 | contig 17448 bp, 18 predicted proteins | sample 17_taG_FD_184092 | JGI IMG/M metagenome (GOLD analysis project Ga0208793, IMG submission 184092) | Marine viral communities from the Subarctic Pacific Ocean - 17_ETSP_OMZ_AT15314 metaG (SPAdes) (version 2) | ecosystem: Environmental > Aquatic > Marine > Oceanic | place: Pacific Ocean | collected...
TTTTTTTCCACCTAAGTCATCCTCACAATGCGAAAGAATGGGTTTTTTGGATGAAGCCATTCTAGGCTGCCTGGCAGAATAACAGAAAAAGTCTTATTGAAAAGGCCGCCTTGAGTTAGAATGAAAATGTGTAGGTGTTTCAAGTGTCATTCAAACACTCGTACAAAATGATTAGATATATAACATAACAACGCGATTGTCATACTTGAAACCACGGTAGTTTTGACTATAAAAAGGAGTGAAGTAAATTGAGTATGCTCCACATCAGAAAGATATTGTTGCTTCTGTTGGTGTTTGTGGCCTTGGTTGTTCATGATGCTTATTATTTGGAACGCATCACTGACCTCAGGGTATTTAATATATTCATTGAATTTTCTTTTGCGTTGATGCTTGCTGCTTTGTTTCTGTCCATAGGAAACTTACAAGGCAAAAAATTCTACCCCTATTTGAATATCGGCTTTTTTCTGGTTTTTATTTCCATGTGTGTCGATGGCTTGGATCAGTTCTTTCTGCATGGGGAAGTGTATACGGCAGCCTTAGAGAAAACGCCCATGTTGCTTGGGTTTGTGCTGATATTTATTGGCGTTAAAAATTGGATAGCTGAAGATGCCCGGTTACACAAGAAACTTGAAAATCAGGCGTTTACAGATGACTTAACAGGGCTGTACAACCGCCGAGGTATGTTGCGAAAATTTGAAGAATTAGATGAAACAGCCAAACGAAATAACCTGCCATTGGCCTTGGTTATAGCCGATTTGGATGACTTCAAAGAGTACAATGACTCCTATGGTCACATTTCCGGTGACCGCTATCTGGCCGAAATGGGACAATCCTTGCTCAAGATGATGGGCCCCAATGAAATCATCGGACGCTGGGGTGGGGAAGAGTTTGCCATCTGTTTGTTGGGAAGTGACATCAGGCAAGCCCGTGAATTTGCAGAAAAAATACGCCATCAAGTGAATGATTTGGTGTTGCCATCATCACAGCAGAATCACGGCATCACCATCAGCTTAGGGGTAGCAGAAAAACAACCGGATGAACCTTTGATGGAAGCCATCAAACGGGCAGATCGTTCTTTGTATGTGGCCAAACGCCAAGGCAAAAACCAAACCTTTGTCCAATAGCTGGTTCATTTAACGGTTGTCGGGGCTGCTTGGCAGCCATCATAAAACTTGAAACTCCGGCTGCCAATCTTCATAATGCCATGTTTGACCAAAGAGAGGAGAGCATTTTGAGTCATTTCATTGAAGTCTTTGATGGGGCGTTGAGCCCAGAATTCTGCCAGCAATGCATTGAGAAATTTGAGCAAAGCAAAGAGCAGCACCGTGGGGTGACAGGTCATGGTGTGGATACGGTTAAGAAAAACAGTTTTGATATCACCATCACCCACTCCAAAGAGTGGCAGGAAGAGATTTTGCATTTACAAAATGTGGTGTTATCTGGCTTAATTCAATATGTCCGGAAATACCCTTTTGTGTTGGTTGGGTCCATCGCCATTCAGGTTGAAACTGCCAACGGTCCAGAACAAATCTCTTATGTTGATATACCCAAGCTCAGTGATGAGTCATTGGGCCGCTTGATCCAGACTGTATTCAGATTAGGGTCAATCAACATTCAAAAATACCTACAAAACGAGGGTGGTTACTTTTATTATCACTCTGAAATATACCCTCACCCCAATGACACTGAGAATGATGCCTTGCATCGGAAATTATTGTGGATGTTTTATTTGAATGATGTGGAAGAAGGGGGTGAAACAGAATTTTATCACCAACAACTGGCCACCAAGCCCAAACAAGGCAGTCTGGTGATAGCGCCGGCTGGTTTTACCCACACCCATCGTGGCAACATGCCAGTGTCGAATGACAAATACATTTTTACCTCGTGGGTACTGTACCAAAGGTCAGCACAACTGTATGGTCAGCAACAACAGCAGGGCGCGGGTTGATGGTGTTTGTTGATACAAGCCGTCATCGAAAATAGTGAATAAATGGTTTGCAGTTTGGTAACAGATGGGTATAATTTCCAATCTTTTAAAACCAGCGGTAAATTATGAAAGTTTTATCATCTTTGAAATCAGCCAAGACTCGTTCGCGAGACTGCAAAGTGGTGCGCCGCCGTGGTAAAGTATTTGTGATTTGTAAATCAAATCCAAAATTGAAAGCACGTCAAAGATAAACCGCACAAAACTTTTGGCCTGAATATTGAAAATACCCTCGATTGAGGGTATTTTTTTGCCTGTAAAAAAAGCCCGTTCAGTTTCTCAAGCGGCGATGATCATCAAACAAATGGCTTTGCGGTCTTCACCCAACAAAACATTGAATGTTCTGGCCGCAGCCTGATTATCCAGGATTTCCAACCCGATGTGCCGTTTCACCAGGGGATCTAATACAGCGGTACTGGGGAATTCAATCTGGTCGCCTGTGGCAATGATCAACACTTCTGGTTGTCCCTGACACAAACGCTCTACCGTGTCATCATCCAGCTCATCAATGGACTTGATGTCCACTGCATAAGTATCATCATAAGAAGGTATGACAATCGTAGACTGGTGTTTGGTGCCACCAATGCTGCAATGACTCGCATCGGCTGATTGAATGGTATTGGGGTGATTGTTGCGGTGTTCTGATAATTCCATGGCTTATCCTTTAATGATTTGTGGGTGTGCTGAACAAGGCCAGACAACACCCATCATTTGGGCAGTTCATAGACTGGTTTTTTGGGGTTGGCGCGATACAAAGTCAGGGTTTGACCAATGGCTTGAACCAAATGGGCCTGGGTGGCTTCCAACAACCGTGTAGTGAATTCCTGCCGGGTGTCGCGGTCAGTGCGCATCTTGATTTTCACCAATTCATGTTGATTCAGACAAATATCCAATTCAGTCAGGATATTCTCAGTGATGCCTTTGTCGGCGATGGTGACCACCGGTTTGGTGTCATGTGCCATCCCACGTAAAAACTTTTGGGCATTTTTACTGAGTGGTTTGATGTTGTTATTTTTTGCAGCTTTGTCTGACATTCAATGATACACTTTTGATTTAAAGCCATATTTTATCAGTTATCAGATCAACGTGACACACCATGGGCAGAAGTAAAAGTTCAAATCAGTGGTTAAAAGAACATTTTGACGATGAATTCGTGAAAAAATCGCAAGGTGCTGGCTATCGTGCCAGGTCGGCTTATAAATTGGCAGAGATAGCCGAAAAGTATGATTTATTTAACGGCGTAAAGGCCGTTGTTGATTTGGGTGCTGCGCCAGGAGGCTGGTGTCAGGTGGTTAAAAATGAGGCACCAGAAACTTCTTTGGTCATCGGTCTGGACTTGCTGCCGATTGAGCCGATTGAAGGGGTGGAATTTATCTTGGGTGACTTCACCTCGGACGAAGTCTATCAGCAGCTACTTGATCTGTTGGCAGGACGTAAAATAGACCTTGTTTTATCTGATATGGCCCCCAATTTAAGTGGAATGAGTGCCATGGACCAGCCGCGCTGTATGTTGTTGGCAGAAATGGCCCTGGAATTTTGTGAACAAAGCTTGCAACCTGGGGGTTCCCATGTTGTCAAATTGTTTCAGGGTGAAGGTTTTGATCAACACATGCAAAACATTCGCCAAAGTTTTAACAAAGCAGTGATTTATAAACCCAAGTCGTCACGCCCACGCTCCAGAGAAGTCTTTGCGGTGGCCACAGGATTTAAAGGTTAGCTTCAAGTAATAGACAAGCCAACCGTTCTATATCACCAATGATCATCCCATTAAGCGGGAAAATTTTGACCAAAGAGAAAACAGAGGCCAATTTTGAATAACATAGCTAAAAACATCTTATTGTGGATTGTGGTACTGATGGTACTGATGAGTGTCTTCGGTAGCATGGTTCAGTCGCCACAAAAGCAAGGTGAAATCGTCTACTCCGAATTTATCAACATGGTCCAAAGCGGCCAAATTCAAGAGGTCGTGATTGACCCTGAAACAGCGGTCCACCGCAAAATCATGGCCACCACCAAAGGCGGGGAAACCATCACTGTTCAAGCCGGCGATGACCCGCACTTGGAAGATGACCTGTTACTGAACGAAGTGAAATATTCTATCAAGGCGCCACAACAAGAAAGTTGGGGTTGGCGTATTTTTGAGACCGTGTTCCCTATCCTGCTGTTCATTGGCTTGTTTTTCTTGATCATGCGGCAGATGCAAGGCGGTGGCGGTAAAGGCGGTGCCATGAGTTTTGGGCGCTCCAAAGCCAAACTGATGACCGAAGAACAAAACAAAGTGACCTTCGCCGATATGGCTGGTGCTGAAGAAGCCAAAGAAGAAGTATCAGAAGTGGTCGATTTTCTGCGTGATCCCAGCAAATTCCAAAAACTGGGCGGTCACATTCCGCGCGGTATTCTGATGGTGGGCTCACCAGGTACCGGTAAAACCTTATTGGCACGTGCCATTGCTGGTGAAGCCAAAGTCCCATTTTTCACCATCTCTGGTTCTGACTTTGTCGAAATGTTCGTGGGTGTCGGTGCCTCCAGGGTGCGAGACATGTTTGAACAAGCCAAGAAAAATGCCCCGTGCATTATTTTCATTGATGAGATTGATGCCGTTGGTCGCCAACGTGGCGCTGGCTTGGGTGGCGGTCATGATGAACGTGAACAAACATTGAACCAATTGTTGGTAGAAATGGATGGTTTTGAAGGCAATGAAGGCGTGATTGTGATTGCCGCAACCAACAGGCCAGACGTTTTGGATCCCGCGTTGTTAAGACCGGGCCGTTTTGACCGACAAGTCGTGGTACCGTTACCAGACATCCTGGGAAGAGAAGCGATTTTGAAAGTTCACATGAAGAAAGTACCGTTGGCCGATGATGTGATTCCCTCATTGATTGCCCGAGGTACACCTGGGTTTTCTGGAGCCGATTTGGCCAACCTGGTGAATGAAGCGGCTTTGTTTGCTGCCCGTGAAGATGCCACAGAAATCAGCATGGAAATGTTTGATAAGGCCAGAGACAAGATCATGATGGGTGCAGAAAGGCGTTCGATGGTGATGAAAGAAGAAGAAAAACTGAACACCGCTTACCATGAAGCAGGACATGCCATTGTGGGACTTAAAGTGCCCGAGCATGATCCGGTTTACAAAGTCACCATCATTCCCAGAGGCCGCGCCTTGGGTGTGACCATGTTTTTACCTGAAGAGGACAAATATTCCTACTCAAAAACCGCACTGGAAAGCCAGATTGCCAGTTTGTATGGCGGACGCATTGCTGAAGAAATCATTGGTGGACCTGATGCCGTAACCACCGGTGCTTCCAATGACATTGAGCGAGCCACAGAAATTGCCAAAAACATGGTGACCAAATGGGGTTTGTCAGAAATGGGTCCATTGTCTTATTCTGAAGACGAAGGCGAAGTGTTCCTGGGCCGTCAGGTCACGCAACACAAAAACATGTCTGACACCACGGCAGAAAAAATTGACTTGGCTATTCGAGAGTTGATTGATAGAAACTACCAACGAGCCGAAAAAATACTGAATGACAACATCGATATCTTGCATTTAATGGCCAAAGCATTGATGAAATACGAAACCATCGATTCTAAGCAGATTGCAGAAATCATGGCAGGAAAAGAGCCCACACCACCTGAGGGTTGGGACATTGACGTGCCGGATGACAACAACAATGAGCCACCTGCCAACAAAAAGGATAAAGACATCAAGTCTTCAACCATAGGTGGTCCAGCAGAACAGTCCTGAACTTTCTATGAAAGACTATCAAGTGATGGGGGTCCTGAATGTGACCCCCGATTCATTTTCAGACGGCGGACAATTTAACCAATTGGATGCTGCTGTTGAACAAGCCAGCCTGTTGATTGCTGCCGGCGCAGACTGGATTGATGTGGGTGGTGAGTCGACTCGCCCTGGCGCCGCAACGGTGTCGGTGGAAGAGGAAATCAAGCGAGTGATTCCAGTCATCAAAGCGATTAAATCTAAATTCCCTGAGCAAGCCATTTCAATTGACACCAGCAAGCCAGAAGTGATGGATGCGGCATTGCATGTGGGCGCTAGCCTGATCAATGACGTCAACGCCCTGCAAGCCGAAGATGCCATAGCTGTGGCAGTACGGCATGACGCTCAAGTCTGTTTGATGCACAAACAAGGCACCCCAGCCGATATGCAAGACCAACCCGCGTATGATGATGTGGTGCAGGAAGTACTCGATTTTTTTGAAGGTCGAATAGAAGCTTGTCTGGCAGCTGGTATGGATGCCGACCGCATCATCCTTGACCCAGGCATTGGTTTTGGCAAAACCCTGGCTCACAATATACAATTGATCCAGCACACCGCTACTTTTAAACAGATGGGATTTCCTTTGTTGTTGGGGGTGTCAAGAAAATCGATGTTTGGTGAATTATTACAGCGACCAGTGGATGAGCGACTGGCCGGTTCTCTGGCGGTGGCTCAATTCGCTTATTTACAAGGTGCAGATTACTTCCGGGTGCATGATGTGGCCGCCACCGTTGATGTGTTAAAAACCAGCCAAACTCTGGTGAGGGGAATGACAGATGAGTAAAAAATATTTTGGCACCGATGGCATCCGCGGCAAAGTGGGCGGTTCACTGATAACTGCTGAATTTGCCTTGAAGCTGGGTTACGCGGCTGGCAAAGTGCTCGGTGCTGCCATGCCCAACAAAACCATTGTGATAGGTAAGGACACTCGGGTGTCTGGATACATGTTGGAATCAGCCCTGGAAGCTGGTTTGTCATCGGCTGGCGTAAACATCATTCTGTTTGGGCCGATGCCCACTCCGGCTGTGGCCTGGCTGACCAAAACCCTGCATGCCAGTGCCGGTATTGTCATCAGTGCTTCACACAACCCTTATTACGACAATGGCATCAAGTTTTTCAATCAGAATGGCCAGAAACTCAACGATGAACAAGAACTGGCCATAGAAGCTTTGCTGGATCAGCCCATGCAAATGGTTGAATCAGCCCAATTGGGTAAAGCCAAGAGGTTGAATGATGTCGCTGGCAGATACATTGAATTTTGTAAACGAGCAGCCAACCGACAATTACTGGCTGGTAAGAAAATTGTGTTGGATTGTGCCAATGGCGCCAGTTATCACATTGCCCCTCAAGTTTTTCAGGAACTGGGTGCCGACATCACTGTGTTAGGTAACCAACCTGATGGTTTCAACATCAATCAGGATTGCGGATCAACCGAAGTGTCGGTGCTGAGCGAAAAAGTGATTGAAACCAAAGCCGATCTCGGCGTGGCGCTGGATGGTGATGGTGACCGGGTGGTGATGGTTGATCACACCGGCAATGAAGTCAATGGTGACCAATTGATTTTTATGGTGGCCAAGCACTTACACGAGCATGACCTGTTGGGCGGCGGTGTGGTGGGCACCTTGATGTCTAACCAGGGCATGGAAGCCGGGCTCAAACATCTGGGCATTCCCTTTGTCAGGGCTGATGTGGGTGATCGATATGTGCACCAGGAACTCACCCAGCGTCAATGGATACTGGGCGGTGAATCATCCGGACACATACTGAATCTGAATCTTGCAGGAACCGGTGATGGCATCATCAGTGCCTTGATGGTGCTGGAAGTGATCATGGAAACCGGCAAATCACTCAAAGACCTGGCAGCTGAGATGCCTTTGTATCCACAGGTGATGATCAATGTGCCGGCAGAACACCCCAAAAAGTTGGCAAAAAATCCAGAGATCTTGGCCGCCGCCAAAGCAGTGGATGAAACCTTGGGTGACGACGGTCGCGTGCTGATCAGGCCGTCAGGTACGGAACCCAAACTCCGGGTTATGGTGGAAGCCAAAGACTTTGAGTTGGCCAAACAATACGCAGAACAATTGGTAAAACTGGTTAAATCCTTATGAAAGTCATTTTTTTATTGGCGCTGATTGGCTTCAGCACCTGCACAATAGCAGAAAATTTCCCCGAAGCACAAGACCCTTGGCTGCGGGCAGCACCACCCAATGCCAAAATGATGGCGGCATACGTGACCTTGAATAACAACAGTGGGCAGAATTGGACTCTGGTAGGTGCTAATGCGCCTGATTTTAAAATGGCAGAGATTCACAAAACCATCGAAGTGGATGGCATGTTGAAGATGCGTGAACAAAAACAACTGCCGCTGCCTGATGGTGGATCACTGACTTTACAACCGGGTGGTTTACATGTGATGTTGATGATGCCCAAAAGTCCGATTAAAATCGGTGAATCAGTTAAAATTTGTTTGGTCTATCAGGACAATCAAGACCAGCAACATGTCCAGCACCTGATGTTCCCAGTCAAAAAACAGTGATGCAAAAACAAGATTTTTATTTCGATTTACCTGCTGAACTGATTGCCCAACACCCCTTACCTGAAAGAGCCGCTTCGCGCTTGCTCAAACTGGACCGCAGATCAGGCCAAGTCGCTGATTTGGCCTTCAAAGACATCATTGATGAATTGAACCCAGGTGATTTGCTGGTCTTTAACAACACCAAAGTCATTCCAGCAAGATTACAAGGCCTCAAAGCCACGGGTGGTAAGGTGGAAGTTTTCATCGAGCGGGTCTTGAATCCACAGCAGGCCAAGGCTTTGCTTAAATCCAACAAATCCGTCAAATTGGGCACCGAAATTTACTTTGATGGCATGGCCAAATTGCGGGTCACTGCCAAACAAGGCATGTTTTATTTGGTGGAAACATTGGCTGAAGTCCAACTCAGTGAGTTGATGACTGAACATGGGCACATGCCACTGCCGCCATACATCACACGCCCTGCTGAAGAGGATGATGATGCACGTTACCAGACCATATACGCTGATGACACACAGGCCGGTGCTGTGGCAGCACCCACCGCCGGATTGCATTTTGATGAAGACACCCTGACACAACTGGCAGCCAAAGGCATCAACAGTGCCTTTGTGACCCTGCATGTGGGCGCGGGTACTTTTCAGCCTGTTAAAACGGATGACTTGACCCAACACCAAATGCACAAAGAGTGGTTGTCTGTCAGCCCAGAGGTGTGTAAGTTGGTCAAACAAACCCAGGCCAATGGTCATCGGGTCATTGCCGTGGGCACCACGGCGGTCAGGTGTCTGGAAACGGCATCACAGTCGGGTGAAATAGCTCCCTATGTGGGCGACACCCAAATCTTTATATACCCGGGTTACAGTTTCCGAACGGTGGATGGCCTGCTTACCAATTTTCATTTGCCAGAATCAACCCTGGTGATGTTGGTATCGGCCATGGCCGGGCGCGAGGCCATTCTTTGTGCATACCAACACGCCATCGATGAAAAGTACCGTTTTTTCAGTTACGGTGACGCCATGCTGATCATTTGATGTTTCGTCCTTGTTTTGCGGGTGCCAGTGCGGCTGCTGGGATGTAGGCCACATCCGCAGGCCTGTCAGATTCCCAATAAGCCTGAGTACTGTACTTCTTGTGAGGAATCATGGCTTTCATTGCAAAAAAGCCAGCAATCACGATAAGCAGTATAAGGATTGGTTTTGGGTCAGTTTTTTCCATTTGGATGGATTCCTTAGTTTGCAATGATTGACATCATGCTTAATTTGACCGATCAAAGTGGTCCGAAAAAAAATGGTTGGTAATTCATTCTTTATACAACCATGGATTTGAGACATTGAATCAAGTCCACTAGAATGGGTGATTTCAATTTCAGGAAATCAGCCATGGAAGACCACCAGGAACACGCCAAAGAACAAGCCATAAAAAACATGAAAGCGGGTGTCATCACCGGAATGGTGGTATTTGGTATTGGTTTGGGCCGCTACCTCATCTCTAAGTTTGGCAATGTAAACCTGACAGGTTATGAAGACATCGGAGTCGATTGGTATCTGATTGATTTGGGTATTCTGTTTTTAATGATTTGGGGATTGACCCGTTACTCTAGAATGGCTGCAGTGGCGCTGTTTTTGTATTTTCTGATATCAAAGGTTATGCAGTTGATGAGTGGCCATGTGAACTTGGTAGGAGTTGCCATTGGTTTATTGATGTTGTTTTTCTTTGCTGTCGCAGTGCAAGGTGCATTTGCATACCATCGCTTGTTAAAGTCCATTGATGCTGATTATAAGCCGACCAAAACATGGGTGTGGTGGCTTGCAACTCCAGTGGTTCTGATACTCGGTTTCTTGATGACCCTTGGGCTTGTTTCAGAGCTTGAAATAACACCTGCTACTTACGTCAAAACGCATGCGGACCTGACAGTCAAGGAGCGTGAGGCATTGGTTGATATGCACCTGATTGATGAACAAACCAATGTAAAATATTTTTACAGTTATGGGCTGTTCTCTTTCAGAGATGGCGGGGTGTTGATGACTGATCAGGAACTGATAATTTTCGCTGAACACGAAGGAGAAATTTATTACGACAACATGCGTTTTGAAGACATGGACTGGGTCAAACGGCTGAGAACTGGTGGAGATTTGGAAGACAGCCTGTTTCAAGTGGCTGGTAAAGAACAATATCAAGGGTTTCAATTTGAACTTTCAGTTGAAGGCAATATGGATACGGTGTTTTTTCAGGACCTGAAGAATCGCATCAATCCACCGCCACCCAAAGAACCGATACCGATGCCAGATTATTGAAGCCAGATTGTTGGTACCTGAATAGCGGCAGTCGTTTGCTGCAATTCACATCACATGATATCTGCTCGATAGTTTGCGGGCGAGCCGCCCGCGCTCCATTAACTTAGTCAGCGTTGTGATTCACGCAGTGAAACTGCACCCACTCCTCAAAGACATGGAGTGATTGGCCACTTCCGCGTCCTGCTCACGCGGCACACCTACATCCATGTAGGCGTGGTTTTAGGCGCAGCCTACCAACAGTAGGGGCTTTAGGCCAAGAAGCGATCACGGAATCCCAGTTTATGCTTGTGGCTGGTATTCGAAGAATACCATCACAAGCTCCTTCATTTCATGAAATGTTTTCGGTTTTTGGTGTAACCAACCAAAAGTAGGGGCTTTAGGCCAAGAAGAAAGCATGAAATTCCATAAGCGTGTGTGGTTGGTTCACGAAGTGAAACACCACTCACTCCTCAAAGACATGGAGTAGTTGCGGTTTTAGGCGCAGCCTACCAACAGTAGGGGCTTTAGGCCAAGAAGCGACTACGGAATTCCAGACCATGTGTGTGGTTGGTTCACGCAGTGAAACACCACTCACTCCTCAAAGACATGGAGTAGTTGCGGTTTTAGGCGCAGCCTAAAGAAGCGACTACGGAATTCCCTCAGTAATGTGGAGGTATTTCGTCCTGTGGCTTGAACTCTTGAATGTCGCTTTGGACTTGTTTCATGTGTTGAGTCAGGGATTTCATTTGTTCCTGGTATTGGCTGATGGTCCGGCTTTGTTGATAGACCAGTTTATTCAGGTCATCGACGGTATCTTCCAGAAAAGCGATGCGGGTTTCTAAATCAATGAATTTTTGCTCAGTCACGGTGGTTCATTCAATAATGTTAATTGTCATAGTATAATGCATGAAATAGATTTCACAGACCAACATGACCCACAAAAAAAGTATAGTAGCTGAGCTCTTTGAGCGCAGGGTGCCACAAATTCTGGGCATGTACGTGGCTGCCGTGTGGCTGGCCGTCGAAATTGGTGATTGGATGAGTGAGCGCTTTGATGTGCCGGCTCAATTCTCGTCCTATGTATTTGTCACCATGATCGCGCTGTTACCGATGGTTGGCATGCTGGCATGGGCGTTTGGTCGTCCCGGCAAGGACAAGCTCAACACCAAGCAGCTGGTATTTATTCCATTTAATTTGGTGATAGCTGTGATGGCGGTTTATGCTTTCATCAAACCGCCCGTACAAGCCACTGAAACCATGAGTCTGGTGGATGAACACACTGGCCAAGTGGTTGATTACGAGGTGCCAAAAACCGGTCTCAGTCAGAAAGTGCTGGGGTTTTTCTGGGAAAACCAAACCGGAGATCAGTCCTTGGACTGGCTCAGTTATGGCGCCATGTGGCTGGTGTCGCAAGACATGATGCGTCACCCGGTCATCTCAATCCAGACGCCTTATCAATCAGATCAGGCAATGAATACCATTCAGAACCAAGGTTATGAAAACGCCATTGGCGAACCGTTGTCTTTGGATATCAGTATTGCCAGTGACAAAGACGCCCAATGGTTAATCAGAGGCAGGATTTACAACACCAACAATGAAGTCACCTTTGAGGCATCTTTATACGACGTCATATCGGGTGCTTTGGTAACCACCGTGTCATCAACTTACGATGATTGGCTCTTTGCCTTGGATGATGTGGCCAAACAATTGACTGGTATCATTCTCAAAAAAGCCCACATAGAAACCAATTTGATACCTGATTTGGTGATTTCAGAGCACGTATCCAAAAACTTGTCAGCCATCCAATCGGTGATTAATTCTTTGAATGCGGTGAGTTTTGATAATGACTACCAACAGGGCATTGAGCACCTTAAAACGGCATTGGATGCGGATGAGTCATTGGCTGAAGCTTATGTGTTGTTGATTGAATATTACGTCAGTATCGGCGATTTCCCTGCAGCTCAGGCAGCTTCTGAAGCGGCTTTAAACCTCGATTACAAGCTTTATCAAGAGTCCGTATTTAAAGTCAAAGCGAATTACTATGCAGTGAAAGGTGAACAAGATAAAGCCGTCAAAGTGCTAGAAAACTGGACCCGCGTTCATCCTGACAGTGCCGATGCTTGGCGCATTCTCGGCGGTAATTTAATTCAAGTGGGTCATCGATTAGATGATGCCTTGCATGCTTTTGAACAACTGGAGCAGTTACAAGAAGCGGGCTCCACTTCACTGATCAGCCGGGCCAGAATTTATCGCCTGAAAGGGGATATGGATCAAGCCATTGCTTTGTTGCAGGTTTACCAGCAACAACAACCCGACGATGTCAAACCCCATTTAGAAATGGCGGATGCCTATATGCAATTTGGTCTGTTGGACGAGGCCAAAAGACATTATGATGAGGCCAGCCTGCTGGGCATCAATGAGATCAAAGCAGACTTGGGATTGGCTAAAATCATGGCTTACCAAGGTGATCTGGCCGCCAGTTTGCAAGCGATAGATCAGTTGGTGAAGAAAGCCGATACCAACGAAGAAAAAGTGATGGTGTTGACCGAAAAAGAAACCCTGTTGTTTTTGACTGGCCAATTGCGGGCAGCGATGGATTTGTTGGATGAAATGCGTGAGTACAGCCGGTCATTCATGAATCCACTGGCCCAGATGATGATGTTTGGTAGCAAAGAAGTGGCTTACTTGGCCTACCTGGGTGATTTCGAACAAGCTTGGCAGCTGTTCGAAAACATGAAAAGCGGCACCAAGCCCCCATTTGATGAGTTACTCAATATGATGGCCAGCACCATTCATGAGCTGCAGGGAAATTTTCAGTTGGTGGGTGAGGCCATTGAAAAATTTGAAGTGTTCAAAAACGAATTTGAAATGTCGGTATACGATCAATTCATTTACGTGGGCAAAGCCACCAAATTCAAGAACATGGGTGATTATGAGAAGGCGCTTGAATTTCATGACTTGGCCATCAGCGAAACCAAGCAATCTTTTATCACGCTCAACTCTTTCAGTGTCATCGATGATTTTCAATACCGCAAGGCCGATACCTTACATGCGTCCGGCCGCCACCAAGAAGCCATTGATTTGTTGGCTGTGGTTTTGAAACGCAACCCGCTGTATGCTCAATGTTTGGTATTGAAGGCCAAAGCCCTGAGGGCCTTGGGTGATGAACAGGCTGCCATAGCGAGTTTACAGCAGGCCAGTTCCGTGTGGGAACAAGCAGATCCTGATTTCAAAGACCTGGTGGACTTGGAAGAATTGAAACAACAATGGTCGGTTGAATAAAGACTGACAGGACAACGCAATGAATCCCAGCCCTAAAATGGTGTTGTTTACCGTGATGCTGGTCGGTCTGATTGGGACCATCGGCATTGCTTTGCCGTATCCGGTGCTGGCGCCTTATTTCATCGACTATCCTGCCAATGAGCTGACGCACTTTTTGGGCATTCACCCGAAGATTCTGCTGGGCATTTGTTTGGCCACCTATCCCCTGGGCATGTTAATTGGCAGCATCTACATCGGTGCTTTATCTGATGGTTTTGGCCGCAAGAAAGTGTTGATGTTGTCGTTGTTGGGTTCAGTGGTTGGCTATGGACTTACTGCCTGGGCCATCTACCAGGAATCCTTCGTGTTTTTTGTGCTTTCACGCTTCCTGACCGGCGTTTGTGAAGGCAATATAGCCATAGCCCGTGCCATTGCCGCAGAATTACATCCAGCCATAGACCGCACACGGGCCTTGTCATTGGTCTATGCGGCTACCTATACTGGCTGGTTATTGGGCCCTGTTCTGGGTGGCTTTTTAATGGTTTATGGGGTGGCCAATGTGTTCATTTTGGCAGGATTTGGTATGCTCCTATCTTTGATTCTGGTGGTGTGGTCAATCAAACCGGACCAAGCTGAACAGCTGGATGATACCCCTTTTTGGCAAGCAATCAGGAAAAACAACTCACTGACTTTGTTGAAACACGCCGATATTCGGCCCATATTTTGGTTCTACTTTCTGTACTCCATGGGCTTGAATGCCTTTTATGACTTTTATCCGGTGTGGTTTGTTGATTACTTTCAGGCAGGTGGTACCACCATTGCCTGGGCAACAGTGTGCCTGACAGCGGTGATGATTTTGGTCAGCAGCTTGTGGGTCGATAAAGTTCAGGCCCGTTATGGTGAGATCAAAGCCATGCTGTTCGGCGGTGCTGTGTTGGCCATATTGTTGTTTGTGCAGCCTTTTCAGGGTTGGTATGCCACGTTTGTGCTCTTTGCCCTGGTGGGCGGTACCATTGCCATGACCAATGGTATGGTGCCCAGCTATTTGTCTCATCAGTTTGGACACTTGGGACAAGGCAAAGTGATGGGGTTGCAGACCAGTACATTTTGTATCACCAATGTCATCATTGCTGTGGTGGGTGGCCCGTTGTCAGTCATTGACTCCAAGTGGGTGCTGTTGCTGGGCGCAGTGTTGGTCGCTTCGGCCACTGGCTATCTGTGGCGCCACCGACATGACCAACCTGTGACAGAGCTAAAGTCTGCATAGATTCTCAATGGGTGGCAGGCATTGGGTTCTGGCCCGCATTAGCTACAAATAAAGTAGGAACCAAACCTGTTGGCATCACATTGGGAGATTCTGCCAATGATAAACTGCTGTTTATTACCCGCACAGATCGGGCTGAATCTGATGTGTTGCGGAGCCATTTGGAATAAACTGAACCATGACTCAAAACAAAAACGAAGCAGTGAAAGAGCAAGAAAAGCCATTCGCACCGTCCTGTGAGCGCAATCAGGAGGTGATACTGGAGGTGTTACAAGACCACCTCAGGCCAATTGACCGACGTTTGTTCGAAATTGGTAGCGGCACCGGTCAACATGCGGTTTTTATGGCAGCGAGACTGCCACAGCTGCAGTGGCTAACCAGTGACCGACCGGAACAACATGAAGGCATCCAGGCTTGGCTGGATGAAGCCGCTTTGGACAATGTGCAGTCACCTGTCAATTATCAGGTTGGCCTGCATCCATGGCCAGTGTCTGCAGTGGATGTGGTGCTCAGTGTCAACACCTTACACATCATGTCGGAATCCATGGTCGAGGCATTAATCAAAGACCTGGAAAATAACCTCAAAGCAGCAGCCCGCGTGCTGTTTTATGGGCCATTTAAGTACCAGGGCCAATTCACCACCCCATCTAATGCGGAATTCGATGGTTGGTTAAAAGCGGCTGACCCACAACGGGGCATCCGTGATTTTGAATGGGTGTGTGAATTGATGCAATCCACTGGTTTCGTGTTAATAAAAGACCAGGCCATGCCCGCCAACAACCAAATGCTGATATTTGAAAAAACATGATCACATTCAATGACATACAACAAGCTCACAAGCGCATAAAATCGCACATCCACGAAACGCCCGTAATCAGTTCATCGTTGTTAAATCGCTGGTTAGGGCATGACATTTACTTCAAAGCGGAATGTTTACAAAAAATTGGAGCGTTCAAGGCCCGCGGTGGCTGTCATGCCGTACAAGTCATCAAAGCGCAGCACCCGAACCTCAAACGGGTGGTGGCCAACTCATCAGGCAACCATGCCCAAGCGGTGGCATGGGCGGCCAAGCAGTTTGGTGTGTCTGCTACCATTTACATGCCATCCTATGCTTCGGCAGTGAAGATTCAAGCCACCCGCGATTACGGTGCCGAGGTGGTGTTATTGGACACCAGGCAGGAAGTCGATGCGGCGGTGGCTGCTGCGTCACAGGAGCAGGGTGTTTATTGGATCCCCCCTTTTAACCATGAGGCAGTGATAGCCGGTCAGGGCACCGCAGCCATGGAAGCTTTGCAACAACTCGGTCAACAACCTGGTCAACAAACCACAGATGCGGTGTTTGCTCCTTGTGGTGGTGGCGGTTTGATTTCGGGCACCTTGGTAGCCACCCGCGCATTACAGCCCCAAGCCCAAGTGATTGCGGTTGAACCACTGGCCGGCGATGATGCCTACCAGTCTTATCAAGCTGGTGAGATTATCCGCCTGCCGGATTCGCCGGACACCCTGGCTGATGGTGCCATGACCTTGTCGGTGGGTGAGCTCACTTTTGAACACATCCAACAACTGGATGATTTTAAGGTGGTCAAGGAGGTACCAATGGCTTATTGGACCCAATGGTTACAGCACCTGTTAAAAATGCACGTTGAGCCCACCAGTGCCATGGTGATGGATGGGGTCTGTCAGTGGTTACGTGATCAAAATAAACCACAACAAGTTTTGGTGGTGCTGTCAGGGGGTAATGTTGATGCGGCGACCATGCAAAAAATCTGGCAAACCGATTATTTGAGCCAAGAGCCCGATTTACAGCGATTCAGTTGATCGGCTGAGTTAAATTGAGGGTACTCAAGTCTGCCGGTGGCTGGCAATCAACTCAACGGTTTTTACAGTTCTCTGACCAAACGGAAGCCAATGTGTGAATGGTTTTCGGCAGGGTTTTCAGGTTGTATGTCCCGGTGGTTTTGACCGGTACCAGATCGCCATGAGGTGCCGATAGCACAGTGGCTCTGTCCACCACAGTTGCTGACCCATTCGCTGACGTTGCCCTGCAGGTCATAAACATTTTGTAGAGGTGAAAAATGTCCTGTGGCGGCAGTGAAAACCTGACCATCATCACATCCAAGGGTTTGTTCAGTGGCTTTGTCCTCACCTTTGACTTCGGTACCGGCCAGGTTGCTGGTTTGGCAATTGTTGTTGGCACTGAGTAGCCGATTCATTTGGGTAAATTCTGCAGCGGTAGGCAAGCGATAAGTGTGGCCGGTTTGATCAGACAACCACTGCGCATACGCCTCGGCTTGTGCGGCATTGATACAAATCACCGGGTGACTGGCTGATTGAGGAAAAGGAGGCTTCAACCAGGTT
>Ga0208793_1001001_pt1 | contig 17435 bp, 31 predicted proteins | sample 17_taG_FD_184092 | JGI IMG/M metagenome (GOLD analysis project Ga0208793, IMG submission 184092) | Marine viral communities from the Subarctic Pacific Ocean - 17_ETSP_OMZ_AT15314 metaG (SPAdes) (version 2) | ecosystem: Environmental > Aquatic > Marine > Oceanic | place: Pacific Ocean | collected...
CGTGTGACATAACTGCTGTATTCTGTGTCAGATATCTATGTCCTTTTACACCAGACATCATAAGCATAACACCACAGGATGCAATTGACCCCATTCCGTATGTATAAACTGGAATACGAGATTGTTTAATAACATCAATAAGATGCATACAACTATCTACATAACCACCTGGTGAATTGATATACAAGTGAATAACTTCTGGTGCTTTTTCTTTTGGCATCAAGTTGTATTCAATAATCATTTTGACTAATGGCATACAATTGTCTTGGTTAAATTCTTTGTCCATAAATAGAACACCATTCTCTCTCAAATAATCACCTGGTTGTTTTGGTGGTTGAGGTGGTTGGGGCATCGGCGGAGCCGGGGGAGGGGTTGGTGTCTCTTTTGGTTCTGGTATCACATTCATAATTTTGTGCTTTTTCATTTTGATTACCTTTTACATTAAACGTGTTTTCACACTTATCTTTGTACTATTACTTATACGTCCGTCAATAATTGATTTTAACGTATAAAGTTTTCCATACTTTTGTACTGCGTCTGCGGCATCTTTTATATCATCTTCCCATAAAGGGAATGAGACACTCCAACCATTTTCTTGTGCTTGTTTAATGAGTTTCTTACCAGCATTGTCTCTGTCTGGACATACAATTACTTCACCTTTAAACTGATTAATATAATCAATTTGTTGATTAGAAGCCTCATTACTTTGAATTGCTACACAATCTAATACTGCCGCATCAATAGTTCCTTCGACTACAATTAAAAACTTTCTGTCTTCTTTGATTTTATCTACCCCATACAGAAAATTTTTTGGTTGCTTCGTCATGTATTTAGACTCGGAGTTACCAGTTATGTCTCTACCTGTATAACCAACTGTTCTATCCCCTTGCCAAAAAGGAAACAAAACTCTGTTCTTAAAGCCTAATGCATTACTCCAATAAGCATCAACATGGTCATAGATACCCCTATCAAGCAAGTATTTTGCTGATAAGATAGCATTCTCAGGAGGATTAGATTGATTTAAGATTTCGTCTAATGATTTAGCATCATCTGGTAATTCCATATCTTTAAAAGACGGAATAATAGTTGTTGAGGTCTTAGATGTGAACACCCAAGGACCTTCTGCTAGTTCTTTTTCTCTAATAGCCTCAATCTGTAATCGTTTAATCTCACTCTCTGAAACGTTCATTAGGCGCATTAGTTTGACAAACTTTTTATTTACTGTCCTGCCATTTCTATGTGACGCTGTGAACCCACAGTTGAAACAATGGAACGAAATACTTTCTCCGTCGCTTTTTAAGCCACCACGTTGTCTTGTATCTGACCTCGCTTCACCTTGGTCAATACAACATGGACAGTTAAAACTAAGCCAACCGCCAGAACTTTGACGTTGTTGACCTCGAATGCTTGAATATATAACTTGTTGAATGTTCATTAGTATCTATAATACTACAATGAACGGGAAAAGTCAAGTGCTATTTCTAGTTTCTTAGCAATACTTTATCTAACGTACCAGCAGTACCTATATGTGTAACTCTTATCCAATTGACATTTGCTTGAATTACATACCCTTGAACACCTGTCTCATTGTTTACAGTAATGTTTGGGTCGTACATAAGTTCTGGTGTTAAATCAAACCAATCACTGTCTGCTGAACTCGGTTGAACACTCAAATCACCTTCGATGCGTACTTGACCTGAGTAGCCTGTGTAGTACAATGCGATTGTATGAATTGATTTTGACTTAATTGTATTACCTGAACCATCAAATACAGTAGAAATTAGTTTGTTTCCATCATTAAAGAATGTAGTTGTCTCTTGCGAATCCTCAAATTCTGGGTATACATCGTCTTTTACTTCAACAACTCCATGAGCATTATCATTTGTGTCTGTGTATACAATCTGTTCTACACCATTCTCAACAGTATACATTGCATACTGATAAAAACCCTCTGGTAACATGATAGTGTCTGATGTTGGGATATCTAATTTTGCCATACCTTTTGTAGCATTGGTGATTACTGGGTATCTGAATAACACATTTTCACGGCTTTCTCTATCGTACATTTTCCATATTAAAGTCTTATTAGTTAGGTCAATAGATTTTCTATCTGTGTCTCTAAATTTAAATCTAAGAGTATTATCGATACCCTTGTGCAGTTTGTGAGTTGTGTCATACATTGGCATATTTCCTAGGTATTGAGTCATAGTTGTAGTATTGTCACCATCTAACACTACAAACTCTATTTCTCTATTATATTGGTATAGGTTACAATTAATCATATATGTATTTATCATTTGGAGTGCATTTTTAAAAATGCTAAATATAACTGATGATAGATGATAATAAGATACAATGGTTACAAGAGAATTATCCATTCTTTTCAAGTGTTAGATACGGCAATAAAAAAGAATATAAAGAATATCTTGGGATTATAATTAATAGTGATGCAGTAATTACCTCAATGTACGATTTCGAGGCTATAAAATCACCTGAGGCGAGAAAGAAATTTATCGAACTAGGCGAACAATGGTGGTGGGAATCAAATAGATTAATTCCTATTAATCTTTTTCTAGGTTCACAGATATCAAATTACAAAAACTGTATTCTAAATATGAATTCTAAAGATGTTGATGTGTTATGGGGACCAGAAACAAGCCTAGCAAATATAATTCAAAAAAGAATTAAGAGGCGTTCTGTTCAACTTGTTCGCAAAATAGATTAAGTTGAACAACGATACTTACTGCATATGCAATTGCGTGTGCTTTTTTAAAATAGTAAGTACCATCAGATGGTTTGGTCCAAACAGATTTTTTAATTTCTGATTTACTCTCATTTAAGAGATAGCGTTTTGCAGGTCTAATAATTGCTAGAACTTCTGCGAGTTCCTCAATAGAACCAGGCTGTAAAACAGTAAGCACGTCAATATGATTGTGAACGTGGGCTAAGTTTTTTACAACTTCCTCATGCTGTAGCAAGTCCCATATCGGTTCCTGAGAAGACAATGCATCCAGATGTTCTTCATCACGCACCCCCTCATATAAAGAGTTATTAAGAAAGTCTAATTTAAAGTAGCCTCTATCTTCTGATTCTTTATATTCAATACTTGCCAGTCCTGATATTGGGTCGAACGGAATAGGCTGTAAGTATACACCGCTATTGTGTTTTGTATAAATTTTGTCTTTTTTAATACTCGCAGGTATATGCTTAAAGTTCTCTAAAACTTTATCTCTGTCTAGCACATCAATATCGATATCTGTTTTTACTATCATTTCCACACCATTGCAAAGAGGGCCGCATCATCATCTTTTTGAAAATATAAATACCCACTCTTAGCAACCCAAAGTCCATTACAATTTTCATTACACCAATCAATCAATTGGGTTAAGTGACCAACACCACGTATAATAGGCATCACTTCATAGTCAATATTATCATGTGATATCGATGTCCAATTAGTATATTCTGCATCATCGAAATCTGTATGAAATCTTCTCTTAGATGTTTTAGCCGCTAATTTGCGCAAACGTTCTAACTTCGCCTTAGTTCGTTTTGGGTTACGTCTTATTAATTCGCCATCCATTTATCATACTCTTTATAAAATTCTAACATGACTTTCGGTTCTTGCTTTAACTTCAATTTAACTCGTTTAACAAGATGGTCTAACATATTCAATTTAGTACTAACAAAATTACTGTAGTATTCATCAAACTTATCTTTATTAACAGAACCATAACATGCTATAGTGTCTACATTATACTCATGTACATCACCAATGTCAAGTGTTTTATTTTCTGGAACAAACTCTTTGGCAAATTTTAGATACTTCACTGAGTTTCTAAATTCTCGCATTAGTCTACCAACTGCAAGTTCTTCTATATTACCACCAATGTGGGAAGATAACGTAACATTACATGCACTAAAAAATACGGTATCAAAATCATCTGCTATAACTAGTATCTTAGTATTTGTTTTATCAAATGAGTTTGTAAGTGTTCTACAATTCTCAACGTCCATGTTCTCACATAATCGTGGGTGCGTATTAAAAAGCAATGTATCACCATAATAATTAGTATCATTTTCATCTACTAATTCGTAGTAGTTCATATATACATCATGTGCAAGAACTATCTCATTGTATAGCGGTATATGTTCATATCCATTACCACGCAAACTCATATTGTATCTATTTCTCGGTACGTGGTTATCTGATTGACTCCAGTATCTCTCTTGGTTCTTGTTTGGGTCGAAGTAATTATCAATGCTATATGTGATTGAACCACAAACAAAGTCTCCAAAAAACCCAGGATTGTATTCTAATAAATGTGTCGCATATGGAAGTTTTATATCCAGAATACTCAATTACGCCTCCCAAGGAAATGATATCCAGATATCTTCTTCATCCATATCAAGTTCTTCTGCACAATAATCCATAGGTACTTTCGAATTTGGGTTATCAACTAAAGATACAAAACGAACATTATTATGCCAAACTTTTTTCCAATGTTCATGGTCTGGAAGACAACTTGATTGCCAATCTTTCATAATCCATTCCATAGCATCGCCACCACGATTAATGTCATCAATAATTAAAATGTTTTTTCCAGACCAAGAGAGTACTTCAACAGGTTCATTTGCACTTGCTTGAATATCCTCTTGAAAATTACGCATCTTATATCCGTCATAACCAAATGCATCCTCAGACATCCAACAATTACTTTCTGTATCTTCTTCAAGACCTTCTGACTTTAATTGAACATGTAATGTTTGCATCGGTATTTCTGTTTTATGTGACAAGAGAACTGCTGGTATCAACCCACCGCGAGTTATGCCGACAATATAATCTGGTCTCCATTCATCTTTGAACATTTGCATAGCAATTGAATTAATTGCCTCTTGTACGCCTTCCCATGTGTATTCTCTTTCTTTCATTCTTCATCCTCCGGGTCTGGTCCATCTAATAATGCTTCTGCGGTTTTGTATTGCTCATACAAACTCTGTAACACTTTATATTTTTCTAGCATTTCTTTTTTTGGTTCTAAGATTGCCATACGTTTTTTTATAGTATCGACTGTCTTAAACAAATCACTAATCTTTCTTTCTTCGCCATCTACCGTTAATGTTATATCTGAATTGGGTCCAGATGTATAACTCCCATAAGTTGTGTCTATAGTAATAGTAGAGGAAGACGCACTGCCTATATCAATAGTATTTGGGGATGACACTCCAGTAATACTATAACCTGTATCACTCTCCCAAAATGTTCCTTCATCATCGGAATTCAAGTATTCCTTTGAATTTGTTTCATCTCCGATTTCTCTACGGCTAACTGTTGAACCGCCATCAGGACTTTCATATATGTATTTCTTAATTAGTTCATCTAGTTCTTCATTCTCCATCGTCTTCGTCCTCGGCTTTTGTAATAAACCATGTACCATCTTGGCGTTGTTGCCATTCAAGTACATCACCTTCTTTCCATCCCATTTGTTCCAATAATCTTGCCGGTAGTTCAATGAACGCTTCACCTGTCTCAGGGTCTTCCCTTACTTCTAAAATACCTTCATTACTTTTTGATTTTATTGTTCCCATATTATAATCCTGCCTTATTAAGTATATTAGAAACGAACTCAACATCATCGCTTCTTGTGTTAAACTTTCTTGACCAAAATGAAGGGTCAAGATTATCATTTATTAGAGTTAGTTCATGGTCTGAAAAGCGGTCCACCATTTCTGCACCGCTATTGCAATTAAAAATAACCCAAGGACTAATGTGTCCGGATTTGATATATTGTATAGCACGTGGGCCACTAACTTCCCTAAAGAATACATTAAACGGTCTATCATGTTCTCTTCCCCATTTCTCCATTATAAGGATACTACGTTCCAGAGCCCTATCCGCAGATTCCTTTCTGTTCAACTCACTAATATACGCATCATAAACGCCATCAGTACACCATTTATCTAACTTTACTCCGTTCTTAATAACAAAGTCTATAAACATTTCAGGCTCAATTGCGTGTGTATTTATTATATATTTACCAAACTTTGTAAATCCTAGATAAAAATTACTAGACATAAAGTGGTCAAACGTTCTTGGGCCTACATCAGGTTGTGTCAATTCATAAAACCTGTTGTACGCAAAAAATGCCAAGCGTGAGTATTTTTCATCCTTGTGTACCCATCTGCGCTTGGGTTCGCACATATGAGCCGCTAACGTCTTCTCACGTTGAAAACTTTTACCACAATACTTACATGTATTCATTACATTTCCGGTGCTTCTTCATCTGATAGATATGCAGTTATCCCACCATGTATTTGCCAATTGCATCCTTGTGCTTCAAATCCCTTTTCCTCAAGAAATTCAAAACGTGATGGTGACCAATCCCGCCAGTCTTCACATGAGTTTTCATATTCTTCACTTAATGCCTCTTGTTCTTCTTCACTGAAATGATTACCATAATGGACAAAGTCTTCCCAACAGCCATCAAAACATTCCCACATTTCGATGCGTTCAAAACTCTCATAGTCCCATATTTCACCATCTTTACCAAGGCATGATTGAAGGTCTTCGGCTTCTTCTTCATTAGAAACTGTAATAACAAACTCGCCATTACGCCATTGAACTTCTGTGTTTAATCTTCGCCCATCAGGATGAGAAAACATTTCAATTTCAGTCAAACTTTTCTTCCAGTAAGCCTGAACTCTATAAGATTTACCTACTTCAATTACGGTTACTGAATCATCATCCATTTGGAATGCCCTTTACTTCATCTACTAATTCATCAATACGCCCATTGATTACACTAATTGCAGTATGCAAGTGTCCAGTTGCTTGAGGTTTAATACGAGTTTCCAAAACTTCTATTTCATTCTGTAATACTCTAATTGTTGTTACTAGTTCATCATTAGTCATTTTTTGCTCCTTTTCTTTTTAGTTTTACCAAAAATATCGTCTATTTCTTTTTCAGTTAATCCCATATCAACCGCCATTTGTTTCATATAGTTTACGTTGTTCAGTTTAAGAAACAAATCTAGGTCATCCGCTTTCATTGTCGGGAATATATCTTTTACAAACTGGCTAATTTTATCTGTCTTAACCCTAGAGTTAGGTGCTTTAATCCATTCATGGTATTCTTTCTTACCTGTACTTGTAAGACATAACAACTTCCAAATAAGTTCTTCATGTTTGTAGATGTCACCATAGTGCTTGTTGACAAATTCATTAGTATTCAATAATGCGTCATCCTTAGATTTGCCTTTAACTGAACTGGCATAACGCAAGAACAACCAACTACTAAACTTCTTCTTTCTCTCAGGTGTCAACTCTGAGTACCAATTAAAGTCTCGTTTATCGATTGCATTTAGCACTTCGTTTAGTGGTATCTTATCATCTGCCATCTACGTATCTTCCGCCATGCACAGTAAGAAAATACTGTGCGTCTTCGTCTTCGTTAAAGTAAAAGTAATCTGCATTACTTCCTCCGTTAAAATGCCAACTATTAATTGGTATCTTTTCTTTGCACCACATAAACGCATTCTTGCTTTCGTGGATATCATCTATCGCTATAACATGTTTCTTTAAATCAGAAGAAGTCATAACTGTTTAATTGGTCTGGTATTCTGTTTAAGTCTTTTGTGAAGTAAGCACACTTTGGCTTATCTCCGTGTTCGAGAGGTATTGCAAGAATGTGTCCGAACTTAAGTTTCGGAAAAAACCATTTCACATCTGCAAATACATTGTTAACTCTAACAGGTTGCCAGTCCATTGTAAAGCCTGCGAGAGGATTTGTCAATATAGTATCGAACTCTCTTTCATTAATACTGGTCAATGGAATGAATTCTAAAATACCCAGTTCCGGTTCTCCTATTAGAATGTTCCAATCGATTGGCATTTCTATGTTATATGGTCCAATGGTTAAATTCATACTTGGTGCGCTGAATGTCTCTAAAAAGACTAATGGGATAAAAAAGAAATCTGGGTCTTCTTTGTCTGTTACATCCATTACACAATATCTAATGTCTTCAATTTCATCTGGAAGACTATTCATTTCAAAACATCTATTGTCTGGTGTTAATAATTTCATTTAGTATTTTACCTTATCTATTGTAAAAGGATATTGGGCATCCTTATAATATTTTTTTCTTTCAGTTAGATGTCTTTTAGAGAACTTGCATCGGCTTGTCACGTCCCAAATCTGTACAAAGTCTTTGTCTTTTGCAATACGCACACCACGTCCTATGGACTGGATAACTCTAACAAACGACTTCCCAGGTTCAAGTAGAACAAGATTAAATATACGTGGAATATTAATACCAACGGCAGCCACACCATAGGTTGCGATAGTAATTGAATTAGTCGCTTCATTAATTTCATCATATGTTTCTTTTCTATCTATAGTCTTCATAGCACCTTGAACGAACTCACTTTCAGGTATCAAATCTTGTAGTAACTTACCATTAGCAATACGGTTAGTTAATACCAAAGTATTACCTGTTTTTGATATCTCTTTAATCATTTCTGATACATAGTCCATTCTATTCTTATCTTCAAGTAAGAATTTCAATTCACTTTGATAAGTGGTGTACTCTGCTGTTTCACTTGTCTGAACAATGTTAACGTGACAATTTGCAAGTACTCCTTGGTCTTGTAATTCTTTGGCTGCCAGTCTATTAATAACTTCGCCTAATGAACTACGCAAACTTGCTTTTTCCCAATCACTCTTAGGAATTGTACCTGTCAATCCCCAACGTACTGGAACATTTGCAAATACACTTGTCAACAGTTCTTTTAATACATCTGCTTTTGCTTGGTGAACTTCATCTACCATTACACATACAACGCCTTCAATAAAATCCTGAATGTTTGCTTCACCTTTTTTAGATTTCTTTAGAAGTGAATTCAAACTTTGCCATGTACATATGGTATGAGTTTTGCCGATGTCTTTCTTGTCACCAAAGTAAACACCAACATCAAGTCCACAATTAATATAGTCTGCCTCTGTTTGTCTTACCAAATCTTTATTTGGTACAATAACAATAGAGCGTCCATACGGTTCTACAAGTCTACTCAATGTTGCAGTCATAATAGTTTTACCTGCACCAGTGGCGATTTCTTGTAAGCATTGTGGATTCTTAATAAATTTATTAATTACATCAACCTGATAATCACGCAAAAGAATAGGTTCTCCTTCAGCAGGATGACCTGCTGGCCAGCATGTATCTCCCCAAAAGTCCTCTTGGACCTCTGTAAACGTCATATTGGCGTCCTCACGCATATCATTGATGGTTACTTCATAACCTGATTGAATAATCAATGGTAAGATATCATCTAGCATATTCAGATAAGTTCTCCCACCAACATCACAAAAACGAACAGTCCCATCCCAACGACCAAGTTTATACGCAGGCATATGATATGCATGTGGTAAAAAGAACTTAAGTTTGTCTGAACATTTCCTTCGTGTAGAAGGGTCAAGACCATCTAACTTAATATTCACTTCGTCTTTGATTGTGATAGTACAGTTTGCCATTTATGATAATTACCTTTTATTTAATATATAATAACATATTTTATAAACAAAAGCAAGTGTTATTTTTGCACTTGCTTTCCTCTCAGATAATGGAAAACGACACCGGGGGAGTGAGAGGTACCCGGTGTCGTTATGTTGCTTATGCTACGTTGCGTTTCATACAAGTAGTTTCAGCCAACCTCTTCCAACGTGAACCATCTCCTAGTTGCTCAGTAGACATCCTACGCAAGTCTGCAATTTTCTGAGCCATACGCAATGAGATTTCACGTAGTTTTGTTTGATTATCAACCATGAAATCAATAATATCAATTTCTTGTTGTTTCGAAAGACCTTTTTTATCAAATAATCCACCATCACGTGCAATCTGTTTGATACGCAATATCTTATCACGTGTTGTATCTAAAGTGAGGTCAAGATAATGACAACGTGACATAATCGCTTCTAAGTGGTCTTTGATTTTAGTTGAACGTACATTATCAAATTTCAAGTTTGTGATAAAGATTACTGAACCTTTGAATTCAAACTCACTAGGAACACCTTCACGGCGTAAGAAATGAGAGTCCGAGTTCCAAGAAATCCGACGTTTCTGTCCACTATCAAGTGCGGCTTTAAGAATGTTTAGTGCATCTTCATTGAAAAGAATACTATCACAGTCATCCAGAACAACAATGTTCTTAGATTCCGAATACTTATAAAGTGTACTATAGAGACCGATTGCTGACATGGCGCCTTTAACGAATGTATGACGTAAACGGTTATCTGCCATAACATCAAACAGACTATCTTTTTCTAGCACCTGTTCAACACCATATGTTTTACCAACACCCGGAGGGCCTGTCACAACCATACCTCGAACAAGACCATCGATAGTTGCTCCTGTCATTTCTTCTAAAATTGAAAAGCGTTCTGCAATACGCTCAATCGCTTCTTCATCTGTTTCAGTAACGACTTTACCTGCTGAACCTTCTAGTTCAGTTACTTGTTCTTGTAAGTTTACTTTAACACGAATTTTAGGATTGTTAAATTCTGTTTCTTTAGCATTCACAGTAACAAAGAACGAACCGTCTTTTGCTTTCGTTATACCTTTTACTACTGGGAAAATACCATTTACTTCTTGGTTACGATATGTACCATTTTCGATTTGTACTACATTCATAGGGTCTCACTCCTTAAAGATTAAATTAGTAAGTCTTTATCTCAACTTACATATACATTATAGCATGATTCGTATTTCTGTCAACCTTTTAAAACAAACTCTCATATGCATTCTCATTAATATAAGATGCTGTTTCGTCTAATTCGCTGAACGCTTCTAGTTCAACATCAGTTAGTGGTGTTCCATCTAACTTTTCTGCACTTTCTACATATGCATCACAGAAATCTGGGTAGTCGTTCATATCAACTCCACTTAGTTCTATATTTGTTACTTCATTAAATTTTATTGTCATTTTTAACCTCTCTTTTTATTAAATATACTATTATTATAACACAGAACCCATATCTGTCAACCTTTTGACTACTTCTTTCTGAAAATACAATCCAGGATGGGCTCCTGTTTGAGTTTTTCCTTTTATATATCCATTAGTCATTAAATCTTCAAATGCTTCAAAATTTGCTATATCTCTGCCCAAATCTAAAGACATGTAAGGTTGATTAGTATATTTTTTTATTCTACTTTTAAACAGGACTTCTGGATTGATAATAGAATATTTTATTTCATGTTTGTCTAAAAATTCTTTTATAATAGTTTCTTCTTTTGGTATATCTTCATATACTATTTCATTCCATTTCTTATCTATAATTTCTAGCAATGGTTTATCTAAATCTTTAGTCATGGCTTCTTTAGTAGATGCATTCACTTGAACCCATTTATAACCACCTTCATATATTTCATCAGTATACAACACTTCAATTCTAGGATGATGAAAGCCTAAGATGTATATGTGTTCTGGTTTATAAGTTGAATTTTCTACCCAATTTCTTATCAATCTCCATGCAGTTTCTCCGCCTGAACCCGATACACCAAAGTTCTTAACTTTCATCGATGTTTCTTTTTGTAATAGATAAGGCCAAGTATGTTGTAATGGTAAACCTAAACCTTCAGTATGACTACAACCAAAACACCAGGCTTCATTTGGTTCATTATCCAAATGAAAGTCTTCATTCGACCTAAAACCATAGTTATTAAAATGATATTCAAATCGGCATAATTCATCAAATGAATAATCATCACCGATATTAAAATGTTTTAGAACATCTTTAGGTGCATCTTTTAGATATTTTATTGTGGCATCTTCTGTATTGTTACGCATAGAGGAAGTAATTACACGTTTTCCAATATGCGTACCAACCAGAAGACGGGTATCTAAAGTCTGCTTTCGCATTCGGCTACCATTGCTAAGTGCCTGTTATGCGTGTCACGTACTAGTATCCATTGTGTATAACTGCATGAATTGAATTTATCAGGCCCTTGAGAATTATTACGGGTCTCTGCACCAAGTTCTGCCATACGCTTACCAAAAGGCCAAGTTTCTACAACTTCCTTTGTTGCTTCTTCATAGACCACATATAGGTTATCATTTTTAAAATCTTCAATACTCATAGTTCATTCTTTCTTAAATGCATCCAGAATTTCTGGATTTTCAGTTTGAAGTGTTACAAAGTGGCCAAAGTGTAAATCAAAAATTCGTAGTAAATTATAGTAATCACCAGACTTCATTTGATTAATAATCTTATTTCCATCGACACCGAAAGACTTAGAAAATTCAGATACATATTTCATAAGTTGAAATGCATTACCATCAGGTCCATCTAAGTCTATATAGATTTTATCTTTTTTATTTTTTTTAACTATCGCCATTTGAGGTCTCCTAGTTTAAGCAGTAAGTTCATAAGGTTTATCCCACTTACCAACACTAACATGAGTGTAATAAGCAGTATCAAAATAGTCAATCATTGCATCTGAATTGTCATACCAAGCACGACCTCCATTTGCATTAGCAGGAGCAGACTTCATAATCTCAACGATATCTCTGAATAACTGTTCATGCTTGCCATAATATTCTGGATAGTATTCATTAATTTGAGTGTAACCATCAAACTTAGCAACACGACCACTATACTTGTCTTTGCTATCCATACTTCCATCGAAAAAGTTAACTTTACCCGATACAATAGAAACATCAATACTTGAATAGTTTTGACGACGGACAGAGAATTTCAGATTTTTACCGAACTTCTCTTTCAATGCTTTACGAACTTCTTTTACTTCATCTGTTGATATATAAGCCATTTTGTTTCCCTCTCTTTATTGAATATACTATTATTATACTACAATTCGCTAATCTGTCAACCTTTTATCGTTCTGCGATATCACTTAATCCCCATAACGAGAACCCGATACCAAAACACATAAAGATAAAACATAAAGACCAGTTATCGTTTTCATAACCAACAGGACCATCAATGGCGCCAACAGCAAGAACTAAACACATTAACCCGATAAACACTCTAATCATTACTCTCTCCTTCTCTTTAATATACTATTAATATAACATGATTCGCAGATTTGTCAAGTTTTTAGCCATAAAAAAACCCTTGATAAACAAGGGTTTGTATTTTTTTTATATTTTTTATCTACGCATTTGAGCGATTTCTATTGCTTGTTCCTTAGTATCTTCAAAGATTGGAACCATATTACTTTTATGCATAGTTGCAATGCCCAATAACTTACGTTCACCAGTATATTTCATACTTTCTTTACGAGTTCCTGTACCCGCAACATTATTGCTTAAACTAGGATACTCTTTAGTTTCTCTTACTGACGGCGGTTTGTACGTATTCCTAGGGTTTGGTCGTTCCTTAGGTGCTTTATATTCACCACGTACATATGCAACGTAATCATCAAATTTTTCAAACTGAGCGGCGTGTATGTGCTTCCTACGACAATCTTTATTATGCCGTTTCCAATCAATTTTCATTTGATTTAACTGTGCAACTGTTAAGGGTTTTTTCTTGCGCTTCTTATAGTTTGTTGTGGTCATACCTGGACCTAGCAAATGCATAGTCATTAATCGTGTTCTCCTCCAGCGCCACGACCATTGTTTCCACCAAACATATTTGGTCTGCGTTTTGCTGTTTCAAATGTTGCTACTGTTACTGCAATTGCTCCTAGTAATAGTGCATGTATCACCATACTAATTACACCTACCCACATACTACTTACAACAATAGCAAACACAATACACCACATCCATGCCAATACTTGCATAATCATATGACGTGTACTAAAGTCTGGAATGTTACTAAGTGGATTCTTTTCGTGGTCCATTACTACATTCCAACAACTTACGACAAAACTTCTCATTTATACCTTCTTTCTGTTTTTAAACTTGTGTTTTAGAAACCATTTATTTTTCAATGCCCATTCAGCCATCGTATAATCAACTTGTTTGCCCTCCCAGTTAAGTACTTCTAGGCAATGCTCATACCATTTATTGCTTAACCAAAATCTAAACTCAGTTATTTTTCCTTCACTCGTTTGAATTAATTTCATAATACCTCCAAGGCGTTGAACGTATTATTAGTATAGCATTACTAATCCACATTGTCAAGTATTTTTTATAAATAACTAGAGGAGAAATTTATGATAGTAGACCCCCAAAGTTTTATGATTGGATTCCTATTTGGTATAGGAATGCCATTAGCATTCTGGTTATTTGTTTGGTCATGTATGAATTTATTTTCTAAGTAAAATCTACGTACAATTCTACAATAGGATGCCCATCGACAAACTTTAGCACAGTTTCATATTGCGCACATGTACCTTTTTTTACATTTGCATTGCCGATATCCATCATAATCTTTTGCAATTTTAGAATATTTTTTTGGTCAACTACTCTAGGAACTAAACAGTAATGAGCATCGCTATGTGGTGTAAGAGCAATAAAATCTTTTACTTCGTAATCTACAGTACCAATCTTATCTAGTTCGAGCATGTTTCTTCCATATGGGGATAGGTTTCATTTTGTGCAAATTAGTAGTATGTAGTATAAAATATTTGTCAACTAGTTCTTTTTCTTCTTCTGTTAATTCTAAATTATACGAAAAGACCATATCTTCTGCAATGACCATTGCACGTTCTAATTGCTCATATGTCAATCCTAACTGGTCTGTGTCTACTCTGCCATCTTCCCACAATCCATCCGTCGGTTCTGCATCTATAATAAGTTGAGATATTTCAAGTTCTCTGCCCATATCCCATACTTCTGACTTCATACAATCTGCTATTGGACTAATATCAACTCCACCGTCACCATACTTTGTAAAAAAGCCAGCACCAAAGTCTTCTACCTTGTTCCCAGTTCCTACAACAATAGCATTATTTACTTGAGCAATTTGATATAAAGAAGTCATACGCAATCTAGCCTGCGTATTTGCGAGTGCCAAATCACTACTGTGGTCGGAGAATGTATCTTTAAATTGATTAAAGATACTAGTAAGGTTCATATCAATATGCGTTACGTTTTGATATTTTCCTTTTAGCCAAAAACACTGCTGAAGACTTAGGTCATTCACCTTATTAATTGGCATACTCACCACAATTGTATCTAGTCCAGTTCTAGCACACAAAGTGCTAACAACTGCGGAATCGATACCACCAGAAACTCCTACTACTAACCGCTTGTCATGTTTAATGGCATAATCGCCAATCCATTTAGTAATTTTGTCTACACTCATTATAGTGACAGACCTCCAAATGTATCTTCTGATACGTCTTGTTTGACTCCGCCAATGATATAGTTTGTAATTTCAGTTTCTTGTGGTGCTACTTGTACCTCTGCGCCAGCAATCCATTTAGCAGTCCACGGCAACGGGTTTGCTTGTGAAGTGGTATAAGGACATTTTAGATTTACTGCCGTCATGCGCTTACAACAAATCCATTCAATGTAATCTGATAGGAGTTGTGTGTTTAGACCAATCATAGAACCATCTTTAAACAAATAATCTGCCCACTGCTTTTCTTGTTCTACTGCGTCTACAAACATCTGAATACATTCTTCTTCTGTTTCTTCTGCAATCTTAATATAATCTGGGTCATCTTTTGGTAGAATTTTTAGTAAAGATTGAGTGAACGCCAAGTGAAGATTTTCGTCACGTGCAATTAATTTAATAATCTTAGCATTGCCTTCCATCTTTTTAAGTTCAGCAAATGCCCAACTACATGCAAATGACACATAGAAACGAACACCCTCCAAGATATTAACACTCATTAGTGTTTTATATAATGCCTTTTTAACTTCATATGTACTTACAGATACTTTCTTGCCATTGACAGTATGTGTTCCTTCTCCAAGCAACTGATACTTCAACGACAAATCAATTAATTCATCATAGCATCCAGAAATATCTCCTGCACAATCCAATATTTCTGGAATGTCCATCATTTCATCAAATACAACGCTTGGATTAGCATATACATTACGAATAATATGTGTATAACTACGACTGTGAATTGTTTCACTAAATGTCCAAGTTTGAATCCATGCTTCAAGTTCTGGAATAGAAACTAGTGGTCCGAATGCTTCAGTCGGTGCCCTGCCTTGTACACTATCAAGTAGTATTTGGCGCTTGAGGTTACTTGTGAAAATATGACGTTCATTCTCTGTCAAATTTTTAAAGTCATTTGCATCTTTTAATACGTCAACTTCCTCTGGACGCCAAAAGAAACCTAACTGTTTGTCAGTTAGTTTATCAAACTGTTTGTATTTTAATGTATCATACCGCTGGATTACTACACCACCATGTGGGTCTAAGAATGCTAATGCTTTAGTATGGTCTGTTTTGTTGTTTGCGTTAAAAACTGTCATTTTGTTCTCTCTATTTTTCTCTGCTTTTGATTTGATATTTATCTGTTTTCACCTTAACTCCATCCTCACTATACCAACCTATCTCAACAAGTCCTGGGTTAATATATTTTTCACTCTTGCTGTCAATATATTCTATAAACCGTTTATACTCTGGGTTATTTAATACATCGTTACCAACAAGTTCTTTCAATTCAAATGATATCGACAATATGTCATTTACCTCGTTACATATATACTCATAGATAGTATAAAACACTTCCAAATCATACAAAGATGTTTGTCTAAATCTTGGACCTGCTTCGTTACTGATATGTAAAACAAACACGCCATTATTCATTCTCCATGTCAAAATCTTAAGAACGTTCTGTAATCTTTCTATATTAGTACGGTCGCCTATCTTAAAATCAATATAACACATTGTGCTTGATTTGTCAAAGAATAATTTCTGTACTGCCTCATTATTATAGAATGCATTGGCCGAACATGACCTAAGAAAGTTATTCCTAGATGTTATATAGCAATACTTGTTTCTGTTCTTTTGTCGGATACTATTTACATAGTCCCAATCTTCTAAATCACGCATCCATCACAATCCTCATCATCAATTGTAGATTGTTCTAATGGTTCATCCATCATTTTCGATACATCAATTTCACCCTGGCCATCGAATGTATTAAAATAATATAATTGCTTACCGCCATATTTATAAAACATAATTAAATGTTGTAACATTACTGACATTGGAATTTTTTCTTCTTCAAAAAAGATAGGGTTATAACTTGTATTCACTGATATACCTTGGTCAATATACTTTTGTAATACTGCCATAATCTTTAAGTAACCTTCTGGTGATTGTTGGTCCCACAGAAGTTCATACTTACTTTTTAATTTATGAATACCAGGAACCACTTGCTTTAACACACCATGCTTACTTTGTTTTACCGAAACATAACTTCTCGGTGGTTCAATACCATTCGTTGAATTAGAAATTTGTGCTGATGTTTCTGCAGGCATAAGTGCCATCAGAGTAGAATTT
>Ga0208793_1001012_pt1 | contig 17274 bp, 15 predicted proteins | sample 17_taG_FD_184092 | JGI IMG/M metagenome (GOLD analysis project Ga0208793, IMG submission 184092) | Marine viral communities from the Subarctic Pacific Ocean - 17_ETSP_OMZ_AT15314 metaG (SPAdes) (version 2) | ecosystem: Environmental > Aquatic > Marine > Oceanic | place: Pacific Ocean | collected...
GGTGTAGTTAACTTTAGCAAACTGACTGAGCACGACGTGTACAACGGTCAGGACACTGGAGCCTACTCCATGACAATCACCATGTCAGAAGACGACGCGTCAACACTTGCCGCCAACGGTGTCAAAATCAAAGACTACCAAGGCAACAAACAACGCAAGTTTAAGTCCAAGTACGACATCAAGGTGTTTGATGCAGACGGCAACCCGTACAATGGAGAAGTACCCTATAACTCCACGGTACGTCTGAAGTACAAAATGGGACCAGCGCACCCAGTACACGGTGTGTCCACCTACCTTGAAGCAGTAAAAGTCCTTGAGGAAGCTGAGATGGCTATGGGCGATGCCGCAGACTTCTAAGTTCCTACGTCACGAGAGTTGTCCGGAGTGTGGTTCTTCGGACGCTCTCGCTATCTACGACAACGGAGGCGCACATTGTTTCGCCTCTGGTTGTGACTATCATCTATTTGGGGACGGTGAGAAACCAATGACAACACAAGAACTGCCAAAAGCTAAACCCCTGAGCATGGGCGGTACAGTAGCGGCAATACCACAGCGTAGGCTTTCACAGGAAACCTGTAGTCGTTTCGGTGTCACAGTGGAGTACTCAAAGACGGGCGAAATCATCAAGCACTACTACCCTTACTACAAGTTAGACACAGGGGAGGTCAGTGCCGCAAAGTCCCGTGACGTTAAAACCAAGGGCTTCTGTTCTTCTGGAGACGTGTCCGGTGTTGGCTTCTTCGGTCAACAACAGTGCACCAACAATAAGTACATCACGATTACCGAAGGGGAACTTGACGCCCTAGCAGTTTACGAGATGTTCAATAAGCAGTACGACGTAGTGTCGCTACGCTCTGGTGCTAACAACGCCTCCAAGGAGATCAAGGAACAGCTTGAGTGGCTCGAAGGGTACGAAAACGTAGTCCTATGCTTTGATAACGACAAGGCGGGTGACGTAGCAGTGGACGCAGTGAAGGACCTCTTTAGTCCTAATAAGCTGAAGGTCTGTAAGCTACCACTCAAGGACGCCAGTGACATGCTCATGGCAAACCGTGTCAAGGACTTTACGCAAGCATGGTGGAACGCTAAGGTGTACCGTCCTGACGGCATCATTGCAGGTACGGAGACGTGGGACAAACTCGTTGAGAAACGACAGGTCAAGTCTATTCCGTACCCTTGGGAGGGACTTAATCATATAACCAGAGGGCATAGACCGTATGAACTCGTTACGATCACCAGCGGTAGTGGTATGGGCAAGTCACAGTTCATCCGCGAAATTGAGTATGACCTTCTACAGCGATGTGAAGGAAATATTGGGGTGCTGGCCCTCGAAGAAGACGTGGCCCGAACAAGTCTTGGTATCATGTCGGTGGCGGCAAACAGGCCCTTACACTTGGAAGAGGACACGCCTGTGGACGAGCTTCGGCCCTTCTGGGAAGCCACATTGGGAACAGGACGTTACTACCTATTCGACCATTGGGGGTCAACTTCAACAGATAACCTGCTCGCCCGTGTTCGCTACATGGCAAAAGCTCTGGACTGCCGGTATGTCGTACTGGACCACCTGTCCATCGTCGTGTCTTCCCAAGAGTCCGGAGACGAGAGAAAAGCCATTGACGAAATTATGACCAAGCTGAGGACCTTGGTTGCTGAAACAGGCATTAGTTTATTCCTAGTGTCACACCTCAAGCGGTCCCAAGGTAAGGCACACGAGGACGGCGCTCAGATATCCTTGGGTGAACTGAGAGGCTCACAGGCAATCGCACAACTGTCAGACATAGTAATAGGCATGGAACGTGACCAGCAGAACACTAACGAAGACATCAGGAACACGACTACTGTTCGAGTCCTGAAGAATCGTTACACTGGTGAGACAGGTCCAGCGTGTTACCTACAATACGACAGAACCACCGGTAGGATGCAAGAAGTAGCTAACCCTCAAATTGGAGCAGACTTTTGATCTACCTTGACCTTGAAGCCAACGGTTTAGACCCAGACACCATCTGGTGCGTTGTGACACGGCAGAATGGTGAAACTGAGGTGCATCTGGACCAGAGATCGCTCAGAAAGGCTCTAGAAGGCTCTGTGAGCGTCTGTGGACATAATCTGATAGGTTATGACCTCCCAGTGCTAAAACGTCTCTGGGGGCTTTCTGTGGCTCCTGAGCGCATAGTCGATACTTTGGTATTGTCACGTTTGTTTGACCCAAGCAAGTCCGGTGGACACTCTTTGCGTAACTGGGGTAACGAACTAGGCTTTCCAAAAGGCGACCACAATGACTGGTCAAGACTGTCACAGGAAATGATTGATTACTGTATACAGGACGTAGCAGTCACCGAAGCAGTACACCAGCGGTTGACCAAGGACATGGCAGACTTTGACCAGCAGTCCATCGACTTGGAACATAAGGTTCAGTACGTAGTGCATCAACAGGAACAAAACGGATGGCTCCTAGATCAGTACTTATGTATGGACTTACTAGCAACATTTAAGGAGAGAATGAATGCAATTGAAGAAGAACTACAGGAGAAGTTTCCTCCTATTATACACGAGAGGTGGTCTGATAAGACGGGCAAACGCCTTAAGGACAAAGTTGAAGTCTTCAATGTCGGCTCGCGTCAACAGATTGCGAAGAGACTGTCGGGGCTTGGTGTGGTCTTTGAAAAAGTCACAGAAAAAGGCAATGCGATCGTTGACGAGGCTGTACTAGCCACCATTGACCTACCAGAAGCTAAGTCCGTCAGTGAGTACTTGATGCTACAAAAGAGATACGCACAGGTCAACTCATGGATGGAGCATGTACAGGAAGACGGTAGGGTTCATGGGCGTGTCATTAGCAACGGCGCAGTCACTGGACGTATGACTCACCAAAGCCCCAACATGGCCCAAGTACCAGCAGGACACAGCCTATACGGTAAAGAGTGTCGCTCATGCTGGACTGTGCCCGAAGGGAAGAAGCTAGTAGGTTTCGACGCTAGTGGCCTTGAGCTACGCATGTTGGCACACTACATGGACGACAAGGAGTTTACCAATGTCCTCCTCACCGAAGATATACACACAAGAAATCAATTGGCTGCAGGGCTTGAAACAAGACCTCAAGCTAAGACTTTCATCTACGCTTTCCTCTACGGAGCAGGAGACGCAAAAATTGGAACCATCGTTGGTGGAAGCGCAAAAGACGGCGCACATCTTAAGCGAAGATTTCTATCAAATACACCTGCTCTTGAAAGTCTACGAGAACGAGTTGCTCGAGCATCTGGGAGAGGCTATCTCACAGGACTCGATGGACGAAGACTTAGAGTTCGATCTGAACATGCTGCATTGAATACGTTGTTACAGGCGGCAGGAGCCATCGTGATGAAGAAGGCCCTAGTCATACTGGACGACTACGCACCGCAGTGGAAACTAGACTACAAATTCATAGGGAACATACATGACGAAGTACAGTCGGAGGTGGCTACAGACCAAGCAGAGAAATTCGGTTGGCTTGCAGTCGAGTGCCTCAAGGCGGCAGGGGTTCATTACAACCTCAGATGTCCTCTTGACGGAGAGTACCAAGTTGGAACAACATGGGCAGAGACACACTAATGGAGCAGATCAGTTTTCTAGAGGATGACCACTACGATCTAGGGGATGGAGTAAAGGAGTGTAGTAAGTGTAAGTACGTGCTCCCTTTGGAAGCTTTTAGTAGACACTCAGGAGGAAACTATCTTAGACCAGAGTGCAAGAAGTGTAATAACGAACTGTCAAAGGTACGTGAAAGGCTTAAGGAGAAGCACGGCACCGCACCGGACAACCATACTTGCCCCATCTGCTTAGGCGACGAGGAAAGTGTCAGCGGTAGAGGCAACACGAAAAACGGATCGTGGGTCTTAGACCACTGCCATGACTCAGAAGAGTTTAGAGGATGGTTATGTCATAAATGTAACAGGTCACTAGGAGGTTTTGATGACGATGTAAGCATGTTACAAAGAGCGATCACCTACTTAGAGGAATCTAAATGAAAAAGAACACATATAACTTAGTCTCTGACATCTATCAATTGATGGAGACAAAAGAAGTAGCAGAGGGCGTAGACTTTGACGCTTGCGTTGAGAAGTTTGGAGAGAATGTCAAGGAACTCATGCGTAACGAGTTTGGCGGCAAGAAGAGGGACGGACGTAAGCTACGCATGTCTAACATAGGACGTGACGACCGTTACCTCTGGAACGTCTACAACGACGTAGAGAAGTCCGACGACATACAAGGGCACACCTATGTCAAGTTTCTTTACGGCCACCTTATCGAAGAGATGCTACTGTTTCTAACCAAAGCGGCAGGACACGAGGTTACAGATGAACAGAAGAAGTGTGAAGTCAATGGTATTACAGGGTCTATGGACTGCAAAATCGACGGTATTGTCACAGATGTTAAGTCTGTGTCAACGTATGGGTTCAGGAAATTCAAAGACGGCTCTTTGGCTTATGACGACCCGTTTGGATACATTGGTCAAATTAAGGGATATGCGTATGCGGAGGGTGCTACTAAATTCGGCTGGCTAGCAATGGACAAACAGAACGGACACCTAACGTATCTCATGTACGACTCTGAGGACACTCAGGCTCCTGTCTATGACCTCATTAGTTATGACATCAAGGAGCGCATTGACCACGTAAAAAAGCTAGTGGAGCAACCAACCCCACCAGACGTATGCTACGAGCCTATCGACGATGGAAAGAGTGGAAACCGGAAACTCGCCGTAGGTTGCTCATACTGTGCATACAAAAAGGAATGCTGGCCGTCCGTTCGCGCCTTCGCATACTCCTCCGGTCCACGTTATTTAATAGAGGTACACAATGAGCCGAAGGTCCAAGAAATCACCATTTAGAAGCACGTTTGAAGAAGATGTCGCCAAAATACTACAGGAGTTTAACTATGAGCCTTTCACTATTCCTTACACTATCTCTAGGAGCTACCGTCCTGACTTCGTTGATGCTAGCGGTTTATATCTTATTGAGTGCAAAGGATATTTCAGAGATGGAGACACCAAGAAATACACAAGCATCAGGGACAGCCTCCCAGAAGGACAAGAGTTAATTTTTGTTCTTATGCAACCTAACAAGAAAATACGAAAAGGTGCCAAAATGACCATGTCACAATGGTGTGACAAAGAGGGAATACTATGGTATAATATAGAGACACTACAGGAGTTGATTAGTTATGTCGCTAACACTAGAGGAAGTTAAGGAACGCCTCTTGAAAACCTTTGATCCAGACGACCTACTGGAGGCCCTACAGATAACCTCAGAACAGATTCTGGACAGGTTTGAGGACAAACTAATCAACAGACTAGACGTGTTTGAACAAGAGCTAGAGGAGGAAGTAAATGAGTATTAACGAAGCTACTCCACAAGAGTGGGACTATGCGAGTGCGTTGAGTAAGTTGTCTATCAGGAAAACACCAGACCCTGTAGAGCGGCCTGACCACTATAACAACGGAGCAATCGAAGCAATCGAAGCTATCAAAGCGTCCATGCCTGAGAACGAGTTTAGAGGCTATCTCAAGGGTAACGCACTGAAGTACCTCTGGCGTTATGACTACAAAGGTAAACCAGTAGAGGACTTACGCAAGTGTAAGTGGTATATTGAACGACTAATCAAGGAAATGAATTAATGGACGCATATCAACAGTACATACACAAGTCCCGCTACGCTCGTTACCTACCAGAGGAACAGCGTCGTGAGACTTGGGAAGAAACAGTCAACCGGTATCTTAACTACTGGTGTGACCGTGTAGAACTAAACGAGTTTGACCAGTCAGAGATATTCAACGCAATACACGAGTTGGACGTAATGCCGTCTATGCGAGCACTGATGACTGCTGGTGACGCTCTTGACCGTGACAACGTAGCTGGCTTCAACTGTAGCTACCTACCTATTGACCACCCTAAAGCGTTTGACGAGATGATGTACGTCCTAATGTGCGGCACAGGCGTAGGCTACAGCGTTGAGCGTCAGTACGTTAGCAAGCTACCTGAAGTAGCGGAGGAATTCCATGACACCGACACCGTTATACACGTCGCCGACTCTAAAATTGGCTGGGCTAAAGCTTACAGAGAGCTTGTCAGCTTGCTCTATTCGGGTCAACTTCCAAAGTGGGACGTATCTGGAGTACGACCTGCAGGGGCATCCCTTAAGACCTTCGGTGGTCGAGCGTCTGGTCCAGAGCCTCTTGTTGACCTGTTTAAGTTCACCGTTGACATCTTTCGGGAAGCTGCTGGACGTAGACTGTCTTCCATCGAATGTCACGATGTCTGCTGTAAGATTGCACAGATCGTCGTCGTTGGAGGAGTCAGGAGAAGTGCTCTCATCAGTTTGTCTAACCTCACTGACGACAGACTCCGACGAGCAAAGTCAGGGCAATGGTGGCAGGACAATCCACAGCGTGGCCTAGCTAATAATAGTGCTTGCTATACAGAGAAGCCAGACTTCGAGGCATTTTTAAATGAGTGGAAAAGTTTATACGAGTCCCGTTCAGGAGAGCGAGGTATGTTCTCTAGAGTCGCAAGTCAAAAGCAAGCTGCAAAGAACGAGCGACGAGATGCTTCCTATGATTTTGGAACTAATCCATGTAGCGAAATCATCTTACGGCCTAACCAATTCTGCAATCTATCAGAAGTTGTTGTCAGGGCAGGAGATACGCTCTCAGACCTCAAACGAAAAGTACGTGTTGCGTCTATCCTTGGAACTCTACAGGCTACCTTAACTGACTTCCGTTACCTACGTAAGGTGTGGCAGAAGAACACAGAGGAAGAAGCATTACTAGGTGTTAGCCTAACGGGTATCATGGATCACCCAACCCTATCAGGAAGGAGAGATAAAGGTGTACTCAAGACTTGGCTTACGGAGCTTAAAGAGGAAGCTGTTAAAACTAACTCAGAATGGGCTGACCGTCTTGGCATTAATACCAGTACTGCCATTACTGCTGTTAAGCCCTCCGGTACTGTTAGTCAGTTGGTTGATTCTGCAAGTGGTATCCATCCTAGATACTCAGATCAGTACATTAGACGAGTCAGAGCAGACGCCAGAGACCCACTCTGTGCCGTCTTAGAGGCAGCAGGAATCCCTGTAGAGGACGACGTTATGTCACCCACTACTAAGGTATTCAGCTTCCCTATAAAATCCCCTAACGGAGCTGTGGTGGCCTCTGAGATGGGTGCAATGGAACAACTTGAGCTATGGGAGATTTATCAGGACTTTTGGTGTGAGCATAAGCCGTCCATGACATGCTACTACCGTGACGATGAATTTCTTGAGGTAGGCCAGTGGTTGTACAACAAGTTCGACAAGATTAGTGGAGTATCGTTCCTCCCTTATTCCGAACATACGTACCAACAGGCTCCTTACGAACCCATAGACTTAGAGACCTATGAGAAGCTTAAGGAGGAATTCCCAGAGACGATTGATTGGAACATCTCTGAGAACTCTGACATGACGGAAGGGTCACAGCAGTTGGCTTGTACAGGCAATAACTGCGAGTTGTAAACTATAGGGGGCCTTAGCGCCCCTTTTCTTCTTCTGGGGCTAAAGCAGCACCGAACATACCCATACGACCTATATTAGTAGCAGCCTCTCTTACGTCTTCAGGTGTTCTCATGGCCTTTACATCACGTACTGCCCTTGCTTGGTACTGAGGGCCTGACTCAAGCATTCCACCCTGAGGCCCACGTTTAGCCTTAACACCGGTAAGCCTTTCGATAGCTGAGATGTCAGGGTCTCCTACTACTTCTTGCTTCTTAACTCTCTGTGATTTACCTGAGCCAAGACCGAAGACTTCAATAGGTAGTACGTTAATAAGATCATTGCCTTCGGGGAAACCCATTCCCATCATGTCGTGTCCGTCAGAAGTCATGCTGTATACTTTATTTGCGTTAGTATCTACAGCGATGAAATCATTCATACCGCCCAAGTCCTGAGCAGTAGACCTGTGGCTACTAGACATAGCATAAACACCGTCAGAAACTTCGTTTACTCTCATGTCTTTTGCATTATCAAAGTACTTGACTAGTTCTTTGTCTGCGTTTGTTAGCTTTCCTTTTGGCTTCTGCTTTGCTCTTAGGTACTGAGAAACAAGAAACGAAGAGCCTTTAAAACTACCGTCTTTGTTTTTTATTGTGAAAGGATCTAAGTTGTCTCCTGAGGCTTTTATCATTGCGTTTCTGTCAGCAGCGTTAGCAATGCCCCCAAGCTTACTTAGTCGTTCTTGTTTTGAAAGGTCAGGAAACACCTTCTCCATTTGACCGTAGACACCGCCTGTTCCTCTCAAAAACTTAAGCATGTTGTTAGCTGTAGTAGCAGTACCTCTTGCTTCACCCTGTAACCCTTCTCCTGAACCCCTACGCCTTACTACTAAAGAGGTGGCTCCGGGTGCGTCACTAACGCCGTGTATTGCCTTCAGGTGGTTTACAGCCCTATCAAGAATAATCTCAGGGACGTTAGACGTAGTAGTTAAGTTCTGTTTTATTCTGTTTGTGTCTGAAAGATCAAAGTAGTCCTGAGTGTACTTCTGCATTTCACGGGACTGCCCAAAGACAGAATCTGGACGCTCAGTCATATTTCGCATTTGAGTGTCCATAAAACCAGAGGCTAAAGCATTTCCTCTAGTTTTGTTTACGTCTCCTTCGAGTGCCCTAGTAACGTATTCATTTCTACGTCCTTTTCCTGTGCCAACTTGTCTTGTTCTGGCAATCTCGTTAGGGTTTACCATTTGGTTTAAAACTCTCCCCACCTGCGGTACTGCCACTTTAGCGGCTGCGTATGCTTGTCCTACTGGTCCCACAGGAGAGTAAAAACCGCGTATTTCCGTAGGCGTGTTCATTGCTAGGTTTGTCAACCCTGTTTTTCCTAGCTCTAGTCCTACTTTTGGTAAAGCAATTTCTGCAATGTTTCCAAGAGCTTGTGCTTGTCTAGGGTAGTCTTCAGCAAGTTGTTTTACTCTATCAGGAGTCACAGAAGAAACCGCGCTACCTATAGTTTCCATAGGGAGTACTGAGCGAAGAGCGCCAGTAATAGGAGAAGTAGCCATCTGTGTCATACCAGCTAACTCATTAAGCGTACCATAACCAATGTCTGCTGCTGTTTCTCCAGAAAACAAGGACTCTCTAGGTCTAAATAACTCTTCCTGAGAGGCTTGGTATTTATCTTGTCCTGCTCTAAAGTCCTCTGCAATATTACTTGCTACTGCTCTTACGCCTTTAGCAGGAGAAATAGAAGCTCTGTTTTCCCTGCTCATCTGTGCTTCACGAGCACGAGTTGCGGCCTTCATTTCCCTACGTAATTTTTGAAAGTCACTCATCTTCTTTAGCTTCCTCTCGTGTCTGGTCAATGAGATCTACAAGAAGTGCTCTGTCCATCTCAAACTGCTTAAGCAAATAAGCTTCGTCTATGTTTCTTATTGCTTTGTCCATGCCTGACAAAAGTTCTGCATAAGCTTTAAGTCGTCTCTTAGGTTTCATCGCAAGGTACGTACCATAGATACCTAGTCCCGCAGCAGCAGTACCTAGAGCAGCTCCGGCCCCTCCTAAAGCAGCCACACCAGCAGAAGTAGTGGCAGTTAACGCAAGGGGTGTCGAAGGCAGATCCGCTACGTCCTTAGCTCTATCAAAACCCCTAGCCAACATATTACCTAACTCTTTTGCGCGTTTGTTGGTCATCGCGTCTAAGGCTAAAAAAGAGTTGTGTTGACGGTCCAAAAGGTTATGTAGTTTTTCACCTCTAGTGTTTGTCTTAAGCGTGTTGTTAAGAACGTTACGAATAGCTTTAGCGGCCAGTGCTCTACCAGAGGCGGACTGTGCGTCAAGCACAGTAGAAGAAGCTCTGCGTAACGCAAAGTCAAACTCACGCCGCGCCTTAAGTACGCCGTTAAGGTCTGTACCGTGTTTTTGCACCAGTTCTAAAGCAATCTCCCCCAGCTCAGCGGCAATCTTTTGTGCGTCCCCTGTAGCTATACGAAACACAGGGTCTTGTTTAAACTCAACTATTGCCCCAAGTAGGTCTTCTGTTAGCACGTCAGTGTCAATGGCTTTGTTCTGAGCTATAATCATGTTGTCTACGGCTTGTGCAGAGGACGAAATGTCTTTCTGTACGACACGGTAGTTGTACGTATAGGAACGCTTAGGGTTTATCTCTTTTATGTCAGCCAGTGTTTCAATGACGTTTTGGTCTCTAGCATTGGGTTGCCACTCTCGTCTACGAAGGAAGCCTACTTCTTCTGCTACAGCGTCTCCGGGTAACATTTCTGGCTCGACCAATTTAGTCGTGCCCTTTACTCTGTCTTCTCTAATTGCCTCACGAGATGCCTTTTGTGCGCCTTGGACAAGACTTTCAGGCAAACCAATGTCAGGCATGTCAGGACGTGGGCTAAACACCGCTTGTACATCAACAGCGGTTTCAAACTTTTCAGCGTTTGCTGGGTTTTTAGACGCCCAGTCCTTATAAAACTCATAGCCCTTAGATGCGGCACTAGCGGCTGTTTTAAAAGCCTCAGTATTTTGAACCTGAGCAAACAAATCTTCAGCACCTTCTTTAACTGACTGTGGTAACATCCCGCCTATATAACTACTAAGTACGGCACCACCTGCTCTAGCGGCTTGAGATACAGCAACACCAGCTACTTTAGGTATGTCTGTTGGGTCTAATTCTTGACCTACAATTCTACCGGCTCTGCGCTGAAACTCAGGTCCAAACTGCTCTACCTCACGCCCTAGTGTTTCTCTAGCAGCCATTTCAGGAGCAAACGCTTGCTGTGGTTGTTTCATAGGTCCAAACATTTCGGCAGCTTGTGTAGCTAATTCATTAGCTGATTGTTGGTCTCCTGCAGCTAGCGCACGGTCAATAGCAGCTTTATACTGTTCTTGAGTGTATTGCATAAATACCTCTTATTGTAAATAACTTCTAGCGGCTTCTGAAAGACCTGCTCCGGTAGGCGTTTGAGTAGGGCCTTCATCTACAAAAATATTACCGTAAAGCGCTAAAGAACCTTTGTTGGCCTCGCCTAATTCTTTTTCTACACTAGTTCTAAGGCTTCTATAATTTTTAATGGTGCGTTGTGAGCTAGCTTTGATTACACCTAAAAGACGCTTTAGTGCTTCACTGTCAACAGTAATGTTACCTGCTACTACTTTTTGCGCATACTCACGGTCAGCATCTGATAAACCCGTACCAGCACCTAAGTTAGTTATGTATTGCGCCACGCGTCTACCTGACTCTGCAATATAAGACTCTGTATCAGCAATAGTAGAAGGATCAACAACGTCAACACCAAAGGCACGAGCGTATCTAGCAATGTTTAATTTAAGTTCTGCACCAGCACCTGTAAACATATTGTCAATTGTTGGTAGTGTGCGGTTAACTGACCCAAGGGCGTCTGCCGCAAGTCTGGCGTTGTCATGTGCTTCAGCAAAGCGTTTAGCACCTACTTTAGTTAGTTCATCCGCCATACCTGAGGCAATAGTTTCTACACGTTGTACCTGAGGAGGTGCCTCTTGTAATCCTAACGTACTACTGTCTACCCACTTTTGTTGGTCATTGTCCCACACGCGCCCAGCTTCGTTAACACGGAATAAACTAACTTTGTCGTCTTTTATATAAGGCTCAAGCTTTCCTTTTTCACCTGAAATGTAATCATTAAAGACGCTGTCACGAACTGTTCCTAACTTAAGCTCGTCAAATAAAGCAGGTGATATACCAGCAGCGTTAGCCATTCGTCTACGTACTAAAGGATTTTGCGTAGGTTGACGATCAAGCTCTGTCTTACGAATTTCTTTAGCAATGTCTTTAAGCTCTTCTTTATCTGTTACACCTTCAATACGCGTAGCTAGACTAGACATTCCCAAAGAAGTAGCCGCAGCAGCTAGATTTGTTTTACGCGTATTAAAGTCTGTTTGCGCCGTAACTTGCGCTCCTAACTGACGTGCTGCTTGTTCATACTTTACAGCATTTTCAATGTCGCCTTGTTGACGGTAAAACTGAGCTAACTGAAGAAGACCTTGGGGCGAGTTTGTATCAATTTTAGCTACTTGCTGACGCATTTGTTGAGTCTGTTTCATTTGCTGTAACTGACCCGGAAGTTTTGCTGCTTGTTGTGCAGCAGTAAATAACCCCTGACCCATTGCAGGGTTGGCCATAGCCCTTAGAAATTCTTGTGAGTACTTAGCCATTATTCACCTCCGGGGAAAAACTGGGAAAGTTGCGAAAACAAACCAGCATAAGGGTTAGACTGCTGTGGTGTAAACGCACCAGTCAATAGTCCTGATCCAATTTGACCCAAGAGATTTGCTCTAGCTTGTTCTGATATCAACTGTGACTCAAGACCAGACATAGTAGCTTCACCAAACAAGTTAGCACCCTGACGTTGAAGAAGGTTCTGCAAACCAGCAAGCTGTTGAGAAGGCTGTGTAGCCGCAAGAAGCTGTGTCTGAGGAACATAACCAGCACCTAAGAACTGTTGTCCAAGCTGTGCTTGTTGCATTTGCTCTTGACGTGACTGCTGTGCAGCGCCTAGTCTAGCTTGGGCCATAGCCTGTTGTTGTGCGGTTTCCATAGCAAGTTGCTCAGGAGTTCCACCAAACTGTGAAGTACGTACACCAAGGCGTCCTTGTGCCGCTAGACGTTCTTCAAGACCTAGACGTTCCATACGTTCTTGAGGAGAAGTAGCTGCTCTAATCTGATCGTAGATCTCTTGTTCACGAACCGCAGGATCAGCAGTAGCGCCACCAAAGAACTGACCAGCACCCCCAAACAACTGTTGTTGCATGGCTTGTTCTTGAGGAGACAACTGCATACTTGTCATAAACTGACCAGTAGCAGGATCAACTTGAGTACCAAACTGTCCACCAGTAGCAGTAGCCACAGTAAACGGTTTGAACTGAGTTTGCTCTAGTTGTTGTTGTGCTAGTGCGTCAGCAGCAGTTCTAGCTTGCGATCCTATGTCACTAAGACGACCGTAAGATTCTCCTGTAAGCAGACCACCAAGAAGACCGGGGAGTAAAACACCGGGCTGAGATATGTAGTCACTAAGGCCGCCTAGAAAGTCAAAGAAGCCTCCAGTCGGATTAGCAAACCCTTCTGTTTGAGAATCGTCTATCATGTCGTCGATAGATTCTGATGAATATCCTTCAGCCATTAGTAAGTACCTCCATCAATAGTTCCTGTTGACAGCGTACCGTTAAATGTCAATGCAGGTATTGTTACTGTCCCTGTGAATGTTGGTGATGCTGTGTCTGCCTTCGTAGCAATAGCTGTAGAGATAGCGTCAAACTCCGTCTCAAACTCAGCGCCTTTAATGATTTTACCGCTGTCTCCAGAAGGTAGACTGTCTTTAGCGGCAAAGTCAGTAGTTTTACTGTAGTTGCTCATAGTACTTTACCTTTTAAAACTAATACGTTAATTTCTTGTAGAGACAATGCAAAACCATTAATGTCTGCCTCCAGACCTATGTTGATAACTCCGCCACCACCAGTAGCGTTAACTGCTCTACGTGACGTTAGTTCACCACCAGTAAACTCTGCCACGTTAAACTCGCCCTCGTTGTAGAAAGCGGGTTGTTGGTTGCCTACAGTAAACTCCGCAGTTCTGTAGAATGTGTCGAAGTCATAGGCCCACTTAAGAAACACCGTAGCACTATTAGCGCCTACCAGTGTTGGCCTGATCTTCTTGACTCTTTTTAGCATAGACGGGTCACCAAAGGTCAACCCCGGACTGTAGTACTTAAACCTGTACTTTGTTCCGTTGTCGCTGTAACCTGTGTACTCGCTAATGCCCTCTGTAGTGCCTATGTACAGCTTACCGTTCTCAAGCCTACCATAAGACGTAAAGCCAGTACCGGGCCAACGAGTAACACGATAAGAGCCGTTTTCTAGTGTACCCCTCACGTCAAAACAGTAGGTTACGTTTTGATTTACAAAGGTTAGTAAGTAGAAACCTTCTTCTGGACTATAGACAGTTCTGTAAAAAGAAATCTCATTTTGCAACAGGTTTATAATATCTTTAGTAATGTTGTTAGATAAGCTAGTAATAGGCATTGACTTTTCTTGTATTGTCCTACCAAAGCTCTTTAGCCCTGTATGTGACAAGAATAATACATCAGTACCTGTGTACTGCACAGTGTCTCTGTCAACACAACCAACCCCTGCTACAGTATCTGCTAAGGCCATCGTAGCTGGGGCTTGAGCATTATTATAAACAACAATACTGTGTTTACCAAAGATAATCAAAGCGCCGTTGTGTGCCGCTAGTGCTACGATCTCGTCGTGACCATCAGGCCATACTTTAGAAATGTCAATAGAGCCACTAGTACCGCCAGACCAGTCGTGACCAATTAAAAGATCAGACCAATAGATAGTAGACTTATCAGCACCAAAGTCAGCCGTCCAGAGCCTTCCATAGGCCGCTAGGACCTCGTTACCGTACATAGCACTAGTAACACCCGCTGCACCAGAAACGCTACTGAGCGTGACTACAGAGCCTCCTGCGTTGTCATAGACTAAAGGTTGGAAGCTACGCTGAAAGAAATAAATCTTGTCGTTAAAGTTGACCATCTTCCAGTTGTCAGCATTAATTGTATAACTACCGGGAGTTTCATCAGCTAAAGTTGTAGTACCGCTAAGGATCTTATTGTTGCCTACAGAAAATACTTTAGTGTTTCCAGCGTCGTCTTTAAATTCTTTAATAGCCCTAAGAGCAGCCGTGCCTAATGCAGTTTTGTTTGTTGTAACAACGTCATGGCCTTTACGTGCAGCAATACGTCCACGCTTGTCAATTACAGCGTTGTCTGCAATTTCTGCAAACGAAGGGTCTTGCTGCAACGGAGAATCTTCTGTATTGATTCCCTTAAAGGCCGGTGCAACAAGATTAATACTGTTAAGTTGTTGTGCCATAGTTTACCTCAAGGGGTATAGAAGATTGTTTCTTCTGGATGCTTCTGAGCGTCTAAGGCAATAGCGTCAGACATATAGTTCTCAGCAATCTTAAAGTATTCAGGAGCAGACGTACCTCCAGTCTCCCCACGTTCACGGGCTAACAAAGCAATAGCTAAGTGTAACACGGGCATACTAGGTACTGTAAGTCGGTCATCGTTAGCGGACAAGTCGCCCGTTCTTTTGACACAGTTAAACCGAATGGTGTACTCTTTGTCAGGAATTGGATAAATGTCAATCTGAGTGTCACCGTCACTATCAACACCATTGTACGTGTAGTACTTAGGAGCACTTTTACGAGCATCAGAAATCAAGTAAGCTTCATCAAAGAATGTCGCTGTTTGGTACTCCATAAACAAGTTAGCAGTGTCGTTGATAACATTTAAAGCTTTAATCCTGTTCTGACTACCAGTTAGTACGTAGTTAAAAACATCAGCAGTAGTTGTAATTGTTAATGTAGTACGCAACGCCGACCAGTCCCAAGAGTCTTCTATAGTCCTTTTAGCGTCATTAACAAAATCACCTACCATTTTACTATAGGTGCTGTCTTGTACAGACGTTACTTCGTCTTCACGCATCCTACGTAGTACATTGTTTACTAAATTTAAATACGTCATACTAACATTCCTGGTTTTTTACCGCCCATGCCCATTGTTAATAACCTATCAACTTCTTTATTGTAGTCCATTGATTTTGTTTCTACTGGCTTTACTTCTTGAGGTGCATAGTCAAATGTTTCTTTAAATTGTCTAAAGGGTCTAGCAGCAGGACGTGAAGCACCGCCACCGCCAAGACCTGCAGCACCTAGTGCAGTAAGAAGCCCTGTACTAGACATAATCAAGTCTTCAACACTCTGGACTTCTTCTCCTATTCGAGTTTGTCCTGTAAGTATTTCTTCTTGTCCAGTTTCTAAACCACGAACTCCTTCGCCTAAGTTTGTTGTTAAAGTAGCAAAAGCTGTGTCTATGTCTTCTTGTCTTGAAATACCAGTAAGAGCAGAAGACAACAACTCCTCTACTTCTCCGCTTCTTAATGTGTCGGGTATTAAATCAGAGATTTGATTTAGCTGGTCTTCTGTAAAGTTAAACTCTGACAGAGCAGTTCTTACGTCTTCTGCTGTAGCAAAACTTAAACCACCTATTGCATCAACAATAGTGGTCGTAGCGTCATTTAAGTCAGTACCTAATGCAATACCAGAAAGAGAATTAGTTAAGGACTCATTAAGTTCTGCTAAAGTTAAACCTTCAGGAATTACACCAGCAATTTGATCTAGCTGTTCATCAGTAAACCCATATCCAGATAATATTGTTCTAATGTCGTCTGGGCTTGCAATGTCAAGTCCACCAACAGCATCAACAATAGTAGTTGTAGCGTCGTCTAAATCAGTACCTAATGCAATGCCTGATAATGCTGTGCTTAATGCGTCATTTAAATCTGTTAAACTTAAATTTTCAGGAAGCGCTCCAACAATCTGCTCAAGTTGCGCGTCAGTAAAACCAAAGGAGTCTAGTGCATCAATAATATCTTGCGGTGTTGCTAAACCTGCCGCTGCTATCGCATCTGTAACATCTTGAGGTGTTGCTAAACCCGCATTAGTAAACGCATCAGCAATGTCTTGAGGAGTAGCAAACCCAGAAGCTTCTAAAGTAGTTCTTAAGTTTTCTGCTGTTAGTAGGTTAGCTTCTTCAAGCGCTGTTGTAATGTCATCAGGAGTAGCGTAACCAGCGTCAATAATACCCTGTAAGATTCTTTGCTCTGATTCTCCTAGTACGTCACTAAAGAGATCTGCAACTGAAGTATCATCAGTAGGATCATCGTCAGTATCAATATCTGTTGTATCTGTTGTATCTGTTGTATCTGTCGTATCTGTTGTATCTGTTGTGTCTGTTGTATCTGTTGTGTCTGTTGTATCTGTTGTATCTGTTGTGTCTGTTGTGTCTGTTGTATCTGTTGTATCTGTTGTGTCTGTTGTGTCTGTTGTATCTGTTGTGTCTGTTGTATCTGTTGTATCTACTTCCCGCAGGTCCTCTTTATCAGGGTCTTCAATCATCTGTGGGATTTCAAAGTAGTCGTCTAGTAAAAAGTCGTACTTTGATTCATCATCCATTAACTTCCAGTCACCGGGAATTATACCGCCTTCTTCTTCATAACGGGTTCTTAAGTCCGCAAGAGAGTACTCATAGATGTCTTCTTCTAATGCATGAAACGAAAGGTCATCTAACAGTGACTGATACGTACCGGAGTCTATAGTTTCTAAACCAGTGTTTTCTAACTGATCTTTGGTGTATTCTCCGTTTAACTCAAAGTCAGTTTCTTCGCT